>Ga0210059_1008298_pt1 | contig 16424 bp, 9 predicted proteins | sample Ectturendosymbi2_FD_188042 | JGI IMG/M metagenome (GOLD analysis project Ga0210059, IMG submission 188042) | Ecteinascidia turbinata endosymbiont from Florida, USA - Sample 2 (SPAdes) (version 2) | ecosystem: Host-associated > Tunicates > Ascidians > Unclassified | place: Key West, Florida...
AAGCTGTTACTCAACAGTCCGAGGGCCGGACATCTTACATAATGTGATTGTTTCAGGAAATGTTTCTGCCAAATCAACAAATTTTCCTTTGTTATATTGTTTTTCCTTATTGGCAAAATGACTACGCGGGCCGGATGAAATGGCTTCGCGGGCCGGATTTGGCCCGCGGGCCGTAGTTTGGAGACCCCTGGTTTAGGGTCTTGACAACATGTATTTGGGTGGTGACAGACGGGATGACCGAAGTGTCTTTTCGCCGCCTCCCGGCCTTACTCCGTCTGTACTGACAAGTGTACTCGCGTTGAGGTAAAAAAAAATAAAATTGTTGTTGTTGTTAGCCAATGTCTATCCAGGCTGGATTGTGGACACTCATAAGCGTGTTGACGAATGGATCTGATTGGAAGGAAACGTGTGCATGTTGATGCTGAAGTTGATAGAGAGCTTCCTTGTGTCTCATACAGGCAAACAACCAAAACGCAATTACACACTACCTGAGTTCACTGAAGAACCTAGTTGTGGCCTGCGAAGAAATAAACGACTCCGTGACTCCTTTGTCATACTTCAATCCACACGTACTTGTAACAACGTGTGTGGAAAGTTATGATCGGTCAACCTGGCGATACTAACCTAAACGATTACGTAAGTCACATGTAATTGTGCTACAGCAACGCACAGAGTATCATGAGCATTTTTTCCAATACAAAGGCTATTGGAAAACACCTGGTGCAGATATTTGTTGGCTCAACGCTGAACACTCGATAACCTGGATATTTTACTACCCTAAAATGCCCAACGGTGATCAATATCATTTTAACTCTTTAATAACGTGAAATGACACAAACATATAGTGAATTATTCACTTGTATGTCACTTGTACTTTTCTGCTGAAAGGAAAGTCGACTGCCAACGTGCTTACATTACACTTTCATTTGCATGCTTGAGCTACCTGTAACACCGGGGAATGCGAATTTTTAAGCTTACTATCTATTTCCGTTTTGCAATTTTATTTTAGGCCAATTGTCTTGACTCATAATTAGGGCCATTTAAAATCATAAAAGTCATATTTTTGCATATTTTCAACCTAATTCATTAAGCAAACCATTAAAACAGGGGTCCCAACCTGTGGTACGCGTACCACTAGTGGTACGCGAAGGCCTTCCAGGTAATACGCGAGTAACTTCCATTTCATCACAGAAACCTGGATTCACAGCTTTCTAGTTTACGTATTGGGCTTCGTTTCTAAATAAATAAATTTTCCTGTAGCCTGCTATTCCTGTTGTTTCGTAACATTATGACTTTTGATGTGCTGTTAGTAAATTTACGCCACGTATCCACCAATTAGTGGAAGATAAACAAAAACAAAAATCTTATTAAATTAGTGGTCTTTCATTGTTACTTTAATGCACATTATCAGAGGCGAATTTTTATTTTCACGGCCCTATAGGCTATTTTAAATTGCGGACCCTTCTGGAAGGTTTGCGACGACTGATGCCATACATATTAACACTGCAGTGCCCGTTACATTCACTGAACAAGCTGTTCCAATTCATAAACATATTACTTTATTGTGAAATCCCTCGCTGTCAGGAACAAAAACAGTCACAATGAAATTAACGAAAAAGGCCGCTCGGTGAAGTCATCTGACCACACTCCCATTACATATACAGTATATTGAGTACCTCACTGGCCTCGTGTAATCTGAAAAATGGATTCAGGCGTTTTGTTCCACTCACTACAACGTAAAAATAACCAGTTCTCAACGCCGTGGAAAGAGAATGTTCATCGTCATTCACTTCAATCCTTCGCGCTCATACCTATAGAGATCTTTTGTTAGCGGCGTAGTAGAAAAATGTGCGTTGAACCAAAACAAAAATACAAATACAACTGCTTGCAGAAATGATGGAAATTGTCCTTACTCCCAAACTTTTGGGGCCCCCGATTTCGGGGACCTAGGCTTAAGCCTTTTTAGCTTAATGGCAAATCTGCACCTGCATATTATTCTGAATAAACTAAGATTCGATCAAATTGGTTGTTCTGGAAGAAGTGGTATGCGTTCACAATACGGAGTGCCCAAGTGGTACGAGATCTTAAAAAGGTTGGGAACCCCTGCATTAAAACAATCTCAAAATATCAGGTGAAACTATTTTATCGCTAGGTCTAAGGTGCATCCTGCAAAATAAACCCACTTGGGTACCCTGCGAATGTTGGCAAAGACGTAGGTGAACCAAGTTATTTGGATGAAATGTAATGCACTGCCTAAAAATGCATGGCCTTGCTGCCCCAAAGAAATCAACCAATGTCCATGCATGTTTCCAATTTGTTTCAAACCCAGCTATATGTTTTGCTCATGTTTTGAGCTGTTTATTTTAGTGGGCTTCCAAACCAGGGGCTACCATCTCTTTTTGCCTATTTTCGCTGGTAATGCTTCTTTGTACAGTAGTCGTATGTTATAGCTCAGTCATTTTTGTTTTGTCGTATGAAGTCTTATTTTCTGAAAAATAAAGTCATATTATCCAGCTTTTTAGGTCATGAAAAAATACCCTACTCATAATCACAATCACAAGTGTTTCTATTCTGGCACGATAGAACTGAAAATGTCAATTAAGCTCAACTTGGCTATTCAGCAATGTTTTGTAAACACGTTCTAATAGTGCAGTGCAAGTTCCACAAAAACATTTTTACACTGAGTGCACACGCCTCCAAAGCCGTTTCGTTCCCACAAAACCTTCGTGCACGCATATTGACTCGCGGTAGCGACGTCTGTTGGCGCAGGTGAGCAAACGTAAGACTTAAAAACGTGGATAATTTGATGTCAAAAATGTATTCAGCACCATTGAAACAACTCCAACAATTTGGTGCCTCTTAAAAACAGTCTTTTTGGCGACCTGTTGGATTGCTGCTTTGCGTCAAATGCTTTCAACAATTTGAAGTACTTCAAGCTTAACTGCAGTTACAATCACAAAGTCAAGTGACAGGTTGGGCGTTCGTCTGACAAGTCATAAGTTGGTGTTCGCTGCACGGCAACTGAGTGAATTCCCATAGCGCTCCTTGGGAAAGAGCCTTCATCTCAACCGCCCCGGCAAAGAGCAAATTTCAGATTTCAGCCTATTGCCAATTGCTATAACCCAAATCAAAAAAGTTAAGAAATTTCAGTGATATTACTGCCAAGAGCAGCGTGGTTCCGGCTTAACCATCCCGCTCCTGCTTACACAAATGCGGTATGGCCCTTTCTGTAATTTGTGAGTGTGGCACAGAGGAACAAACCGTTGACCATGTTGTCTTCCATCGACCTCCCCATGGAGCGCATGGCCTGACGGTTCTGGATGACGAGACAAACTAATGGCTGCTTAACGCTTGACCCAAGATCTAGTGCGGCCTAGCAGTGGATTACAAGAACTGGCTCAAACGATGAAGAAGTTGCTGTTTTGAGATTAATTAATTAAAAAATTAGAATCGATGATATCCTTGATGGAAATTTCTTTATTCATCTAGCGCATGAAGCTACATCCGTTTAGTGGTCGTGTATTAAAGCTATTCAGGAAAGCATTAGATACTATCATTCTCTGTATTACAAGAAAATCGTTTGTTGCGTATGTTGGGACCATTTTATACCTCCAACATCAAGCTTCCACAGAATCCGAAAGTTTCTTCGCGAAGACTTCGAGCCCGGTAATTAAATCGAAAATTTCGTATACGAGTCAGAAGTACAGTATATATCTCTGAGATAACTCTTCAAAGAAAGACTGACCTAGAACTAAGCGACTTGGCTAACGACTGGAAGGAGAAGACTTTAAGAATATGGAACTTCTCCCCAGGACAGATGTGTCTACCAAAGAAATCAAATTAACTTTCAGATACAGAAAAACGAGACTGAGACCTGAGATTTTCTCGATGCAAAGATCGATTAATTATTTCATATGACTAAGCTAATAAACAGAAATAATGCAAATAGCCATCATGCAAAAAAATAACCACCTGTCGGTGGAAATTAGAATAAATGAAACACCATGGCAAAGAATATTGAAAGTATTACTGGTATGTCTATTTGCGTCACATTCATTCATATTTACGCTATTGCTATATCTGCTATGTGTACACAGTCCCTTGTAACACATTTGAACAATATACAAACCTATACGACGCAAGCAATGTCATGACCGATTTATCCGTTATAGAGTGGCAAAATGCACTGCCACCGAGTCTTATTTCTCACGCTCGACAGAGCCAATCAATGCGTAATTGGCCAATGCGCAAGTCATTCGACTGAATTAACGTAGGCGGGATCGCTAACTGCCAAATATTGTGTAGTGACTGGTCGAATTTGTTGTGTGTACATTCTCAGGTATGTCTCAGACCGTGCTCCCAGTTCAGCTGTCGTTCAGCATTCAAGCACACAGCAATTTTTTGAAAAGCTCTCGCCTTTGGCGAGCTGCTTGGCGCAACCAGGCAAGATTTTCGGGGGTCAAAATGATTGTAACGTTTTGTTGTACTATTTTCGGGGGAAGGGGTGAAATGATTGTAACTTGTTGTACCCAGTGGCAGATCCAGACTAGGCGTTTCGGGGACAGTGAAATAGGGGGGCGCCTAAAAGTTCTTCACGTGTTGAAATAACCAAGGCTGTCTGCCACAATCGTTGGGAATCCACATGAGTGGTGACCTTTTGTAGACCAAGAAAGTGCATTTTTGTTGGTCGAACTATGCGATCTTTCAGGGAATAACTACAGTTTTGAAAGGGCTTTGTATTGTTGATTCAAAAACCGTTCAAAGTGGGTCCCCAAAATGGATCGTTTTCACAAGCTGCACATAACTGAGAACACTGTTTGTGTTTTAAACAATCTCTTATACCTGCAAATAGCATTTAAAAGATATACGCTACATCATGCTTCGCGCTAGCGTTTGACAGTTTTGTTTATCCGTAGCGAGATCAGAAGAAAGCAATGTCAGAAACGTATTCCCGACCTGATTAGAAGTAGAACTGTTCTTCTTACACTAAAAAGTGTTGACTCCAGTCCCACGACAGGTCGAAAATATATAGGTAAATAACAATCACGTTTCCAGATGAAGATCGTGCAGTTACATGTACATGGGAAACATATTTATTGCTGAAGCGACAATTCAAAAACAAAACATGAAAGAAAGGCATTTGCGATGACATTACTCCCATTTCAAGCAGCTCCGCTGGCGATCGTTACAAACGATCTCATAATCGCACGATAGATTCACACTGGGCCTAAAAGCATATTACCCTAAAATACATTCACTGCAACACCATTAATAAAGGTGGAATTTCAATCAAGTGTTTAATACCGTTTCACATATTTCGACATTGCACTGCTGATGTGAAGAAAAAGCATCAATCCCATGAGCCTAGATGATGAAAAAAAGTTGTTACTTGTGACACTGTTCAGTGGAAGTGGGAGCAGGCGGGCTGAGCCCCCAAATTCACAATCAATACCCACTGGCTGAGTGAGTTGTTGTACAATTGCATTGCAGGTCATAATTCCTTGAGCTAAATGAGCACGCTCAATGCATTTTTGCCAGATAGCGGCAAGTCGTTTGCTAACTTATAGAGCTTTCCACACGCTGCATTATGTTCAATAAGGGGCAGTAGTTCCCACAAGAAACTCATCCAATCACTTTATGTTGCAAAGCTTCGATGCAGAAATACTGCTGACTCACAGAGTGCAGTGGCAACAGTCCGGAAACAGGCTTTTCGTTTTGGAGACTTCTCAAATCTTGCGTCAGTTATAAGTTTTCCATACTGCATTTCTATTTTCACTGCTGCATTTCTTTTCAAGGCTGCCATAAGGCATAAAAAATAAACATTTAACAAAACAGATCAATTTTGCACAACCCAACGGCGAGTCAAGGACTGTGCTAGCGAAAACGACCGTGTTTGTAATTACCAAATCTGAGTAAGGTTGCTGGGCAGTTCTCACGCGCGGAAGAAATAATGGAACAGTAGTATTATTGCCAAAGAACAACATTGTTGATGCTGTTTGATACTACAGGCTGATTAAAAGTCCTAATTAAAAATTAAAAGTAAAAGTCGTTTTACGTTTTACGAAAGCTGTGTGGGAGCCAAGATTTTTATATGTGCCCCAACAAGACATCCTTTAGTTGTTGTTGGTGAACATACTTACAAATATACATCTGTGTCTCCAGCTCCACTGTTGATCCAACCAACAATTTTGTATCCTGACCAAATATCTGGAACAACAAAACAAATTATGAAGCTTTCAAACTGGAGGTAAAATACAGCCATTGTCACACTCTTTGTATGTCATTAATGCGTTTTCCTTTTATGCTTGTGTTTCATCACATTAAATGTATTAATGCCATCAAGCTTAAATTTTTCTACTCCTGCCACGTATGCATCCTCTTGTTCTATCGTGTACTTTTGTGTTCCTTGTTACCAATGCCGTGACAAGGCAGCCCCGTACCCCCGGGGGCCCCGACCATTCGTAGGGGCCGCACAATATATACTGTATTAGTAAGTTAGAGCCGTCTCTCTGCCCTTGACTTTTACTCTTCTGGTCTTTGCCCTCGATGCAGAGCCGGTAGATTACGCATGTAATATCATGATTCGTTAATTTCGAAAAAGGATTGCGGACGTTCGGACACTATAGCAGTATTTTCTAAAGTTGTGGTTACGTCAGAACAAGACCAATTGCTAATAAAGTCGTGACCTTCTCCACTTAACTTCGCTGGCATCGCCCTTGTGCGTTGAAATTCTCGGGGAAATTTACGTCATAATGAATGTGCTGTGGAGTGTTGTGCAAGCAATCACTTTGTAGTTGCGTACAGATAGAGAGACTAGGTTTCTGGTTCAACGTTAAAAACATTTTCGTGAAAGCTGCTTAAGACAGGTTATGTAAAGTTGAAACGACGGAAGGCTGTTGTGTCAGTTTATTATACAGGGTGTCCCAGAAGTCGCGCACCATGCAGATTTTTATGAAAATACATATAAATAACAATTTTATTGATCACAATCATAACAGATGCTCAAATTGTTCACCCTCTGCAGTAAAACCATAAAAAAACAAATTGTTATATGGTGAAAAAAGATTATTATATGGTGCGCGACTTCTGGGACACTTTGTATACAATGTCTGTGCAGGCTGTGTTAAGACAGTCTAATTTAAAAGTTTCAACCAGAAAAACCGGGGATAATCTCTAAGTTTAACGCTCGCTTGCTCGATCTTAAAAAGCCTCTTCAGATTTAATTTCACTTGCTATATGTCATCATGAAGATGGATGGTGTCAGATTCCAATAAATTCGTTCTTATTAGAAGTGAAGGCAGAAGGAGTGTTGGGAAGCAGTTAGTTCTACGCACTGCTTCCACCTATCAGCTTTTGGTGAAAGCACCAAGTTGATTACATTGAGACTGGCTATTAAAATGATGAGGCTGTGCAGCGACCACCAGTAATTAGCACGACATATTGCTGTGACCTTTTTTCTCTGTAATGACGTTCGTAAAACCAAACGATGGTGCATCCCTAAAAATGAACACTTGGGAGAATTAAGTCGCACAGCTTTAACAACGTATTGTCCAGATTTTCGGGGACTAGAAAATCAAACAAAAACTTAATATTGACAATTACTGTACATCATTTCATGTAAAACTTGCATTCTTTACCGTTTGTGTCTAGACACTACGAAATGGTTTTGCTGCTTGCTGGTGTTTTTGTTTTCTGCAAATGACTCTTCCTTTGAACAAGTTTGACCACTCCTGGTTTATACTATGTGTAACGAAACATGAGTGAAAAAGAAGCATTGCTGCCAATAAAGCGTATTTTTTGCAACCAATGCGTATTTTTTTGCAGCAAATGCGTAACCAGGGGCATGCAGATAGGTCCGGTGATTCCCTTGGCAACTGCTTGATTGTTTGCCCCCCACCAAATTCTAGTATTGAGAAATGTGAAAAACACAGGCATTTGAAATAAGTAAAAACTAGACTAATAAACAAGTCTTGAAAAATTTAATTAAAATGAATTCAAAAAGTATATTTTGTTTTTAATGTGTTAGGTTTATAATTTGTTTTATTCTGCGGGATTGAGACATCTGTTTATAAGCAAATTTCTTCCACTCATGGGTAAGCTATGCATTGAGGAATTAGATATGGCATTTATTCATGCAAGTACGTATCAGATAGGCCCACCAAAATAAGATAGCACTTACGGCATGTTAGGAAATAGAGTTGTCTATTGTTTCTCTTAGAAATAGTATCTGAAAAAAGTAGTACAACCATGAAATTTGATGCATTGCGTCCCTGTATATGTTTCTGAACTATAAACAAATAGATAAGGAGGTTTTGTTAAGTAAAAACAGATGAAGGTAACGATGGCAGTGCTTCATCTCTCTCTTAGGTCACTTAACATACATTTGCATAACACCTCAGGCAAATTCCTATCAGAACCACACAGCACGTTATAGTAGCCAGGGAGAAGCGTCTAGTTCAGGGGTGCAAAAATGCGGTCGCGCACATATGAAAGCTGTATGACAAAGCTTATATGTGTGCGCTGCGAAAAATTGTTGCGCGCTACTAACATTTACAGAAAATTGTGCAGCCCTGGTCTGGTTACAATATTTTGATAAAATGTTCTTTTTGTAATTTCCCTCATTGGATGACCCACTGCCTTGGACGTCCGAGTCCGTCGCCTCGTTCATCACCCTCTGCACATCCCTGGCAACAACATTTTGTAAGTTTTATCGCTGCTCTGAAACCATGCGCAATATAGCACAGTGCATGCGCTGTGAACGCTGGATTCACGCCCATTGTGACGCAACTATAAAATGATAGGGAAGTCGGAAAATTCGCCACCCTGGCTTTCTGAAAACGTTGTGACGCAGCCGTGAGTCAAACCACAAGCGGGCGCGTATCGCTGGAGACAGAAACTCCGCCTTGAAACGTCACTAAGGTTCATAATTGCTCGCTTTGCGAACCTTGGCGATCTTGATGAGATTTCGCAAAGACATTCGACATTTTGTAAATTGTAAGTATTAGCATACGCTGACATATAACATTTCGTAATCAGTACGTAACATTCCGACCTCAATTTGGCGGCCCCAAAGTGCTGCGTCCGGGGGCAGATGTCCCCCCTGGCCCCCCTCGTTACGCCACTGCAGCCAGCAGGACTTGCCTCGTCAACATTGAGACATTTTGAACACATGGCCGAACCAACGTAGCTAAGATCTTTCTATTCGGAGCTTCAAGAATTTGACAGCTGCGCACTTTGCCGTGAAGTGTCACGCCGTTAACTTTCGTAAAAATCCCATTTCTGGTTATCATATTTGCGACAGCGCTCTTACAGTGATTATCCAAGATTCATAACCATAGGTGAGGACAGGCCCGTAGCCAGGTTTTGAAGTTTGTAGGGGCAAAATACATTTTTAGGGGGGCATGATTTTTGTTTTTATCATTGTGGTGAATGTATGATTACTTTGTCCTTGCCACGTAGTGGCGCTTGCAATCCTTAATTGTGCCCTTGTGTTCGCCCCGCGGCTGTTGTGCTGTGTTTGCGGTTTCGTAATGCGAAAAGTGTTCTTTTAGCGCAGTTTGCCCGCCCTGGGGAGCATTCGATCAGTTGCGCTGTTGCGTTTGTCAGTTACGCATTGCTCGCTTATTCAGCTCCATGACTGAGCGAAGTCTTTGGTGAATTAAAGCCTGGTTTTCCGCTGATAGTGTCTAGTCGGATTCGCAGGCGAGTGCACGACAATCATATTTTTAAAACAAATTATTCTGGGAACAAAAAAATTTGGGGGCACTGCCCCCGAATGCCCCCCGTGACTACGGGCCTGAGTGAGGATCGGAACAAAGATTGATTTAAAACCAGCATTGCTGTGTTTGAAAGCTCTCCTTTTGTCACCATAAACAGTCATGAAATTTAGGATGGGTTTGTTTTTCTCATAACTGGATTGTTGTTACTTGTTAGAGCCACAAAACAGAAATTTTTACAAAATCTACAAAAAATGTTATTCAAAGAGCCCACCTTGGCGGAATCCAGTATTTGCCGTCTCCTCCAGATCGCAAATTGATCTGTCATGACGACGGAACTTTTCGTACTCAGCTTCATGTATGAATATATTCCCCTTGAGAAAGTACCGAAAACCACCTGCAAAAACTGTTCCTTCTAAATTTGGTATAATGCACAGTGCCACTTACGGTTGATTTTAGAGCTGATATAATCAGCATCTAACCCAGTGTTTCTCAAAGTGGGTGGAATCGCCCCAATGGGGGCGATTTTGATGGGCAAGGGGGCGAAAACACCAAATGGGGCGACAGGGGGGCGAAAAAACATCAAGGGGGCGATAATGCTCAATTACTAAAATCGATCATTGAGTTAACTTCAGTATCCTACTATTATGACTTGTTAGATTCCTCTAAATTGTGATTTATAATATCGTTGGAGTTTGTTGCTAAAGCAAATTATCGTTGAATTTTTACTCTGGATCGTCTATGTGCCCCGCTACAGTTTGAATTATTTCAGGGCTGCGGAGCCGTCGTAAAAATGTCACAGCTCCGATTCCGGAGCTCTTCTTTTCATGAACATTACTCCAGCTCCGCAGCTCTTCTTTTCATGAACATGGCTCGAGCTCCGCAGCTCTTGGTTTTCATGAGCGTGGCTCCGGAATTCTCTATTTTCACGGCTCAGGCCCAGCTCGGGCTTCTGTTTGTTTTCACACATTAATATTTTAATTGTCTTGGTGTGCATCAAGTTGAATGGAAAATGAAGTAAATCAGGTAAACAAAACTAAGAGAATAATATTAAATTATTTTGAGAAATTTAATCAAGTAGTTTTTTACAAGCAGCGCTCTTACCATGAGGAATTCAGCGAGAAAAAAGCAATCACAGGTTCAGACGATTCAGAGAACAATCACTGTACTAGCAGAAACGTAACTCAAGATTAAGGTAATAAAACAATTTCTGCAAAGACAGTCGCTGGTTTTGCCGTCAATGCCTGGGGACCTTTGTTATTTCTTACGACCAGAATCAAGAAAATGGCTGTTTGGAAAACTACATTTGTATCCGAGCATTTAAACACAGATCAGTCCCAATTGACCAAGTGTTTTGCACTCGTTGCATGCTTTGCCTGTTGGCGTCTTGGCGATTCCAGCTAACAGCGCTGCCCGGGCAAACCATGAAAAGAGCGCAAAACACATAGTTGACTCTCATGTGTTCTTTCAAACACGCACACATTGGCATTAACACAAATGCGAAGATGTGTTTGAAAGCCCTTTGTTCAAAGAAATAGCATGACGTCTAGCAAGAAATTCACACTCGACTTTTTTAAAATAGCTGAAAACTTCTGATTTTTTATCTTTTGCACTCATAATTGGCAGTGATGAATCGCAAAGCAAAGCACAATTTAACCTGCAAAGCTTAGGAAAAAATAAGACCTATGGTTTCCGTGCTGAGAACGTAGATCGTTTCCACAGACGAAAGCTTCAGGAAAAGTCCACATTTGTTTATATTGATTTTTATACCCTCCTGATAATGTACTGCTGTACAAAGGAATGCTAGTTCGCAACCAATTATTTATAACTATCATGTTATGCTACTGCTTGTAAACGTAATTTTTCCTAGTCAACTTCGACAGTCTTGTACACCTTGCTAGCAAGCCTAATGGTTTCTAATATATATTCCTACTGTGCGATAGCATGCCGTGCATTTCACGCTTAAATCTGCAGTGGTGTCATATCTTAATCTTACTCACTGCTAACAGCATGACTACACAGCTACAAAAGTTGTGGATATTTTATTACATACCTACTCGTTGTAGCTCAGTTCTTTTGAGATCGCTACACTACAACAGACCCGGTTTGATCATTCTAACTAGAAAGTAAGATGTTGTGGTAGTTAACGTTTTTCTTACTTCTACAACAGTGATTCTCAACCATTTCGCTGAAGAGAGCCAAATCCAGACCTATGATTTGGTTAGAAAGCCGCACAAACAAAAATTACCACAAGTCAATTGACATGTTTTGTTTTATTGCAGTAACAAAGTCTGTTGCACAAAACATTAGAGGTGTTACTGAAAGGCACTGCCTGTCGAAAGGAATCCTTTCCCAGCAGAGAATCAGGCACTAAGCCAGTGGTTCCCAACCGGGATGCCATTTACAATACACAGGGGTGTCGCGAGCTAATACGTTTTTCAATATATTATTGAAAAGATATTTTTAAAATGTCGCCAAACCTCAAACCAAATTGCTATGGGTGCCGCAAATTATATTTTTTATTTGTAGGGTTCCGAAAGGCTACAAAGTTGGGAACCACTGCATTACTGAGCTCCTACAGAGTATATATATATCGCCTACGAAGTAGGCATCATCAGCTCTTATTCAAATAGAATCTGTTACAGAAAGATTGCTAAAAGCCACACAAAGGATGCTTGAGAGCAGATGCATTGTTGCAGTCTGGTGTCGTAACTTATAACAATTGTGTTTAGTATGCTGTATAAAGAACACGTAAGTCTATTTGGGAAAATCGTTAGTATCAAGGAAAGGAACCGGAGCCGGAGCTACCCCTCAAATGGCCATAACTACGGCTCCGGTCCTAAAATTTTAAACTGAGCTTTTATATAATCTGATTTTTAATTTGAGCTCCGGCTCCAGGGAAAATGCCCAGCTCCGGCGCTCCAACCCCGTAGCCCTGGATTATTTTCACAAGAATTCTGAACGTAACAGCGTCGAAACACAATATTGCTTAGTTAAGTTTTTAATTGCTTGGTTCAGCTATTTAATAATTTCTTTAAATTTAATACCTTGTGTTTGGTTTATCAGGTTTGGGGGGCGATTGAATAAAAAAGTTCGAGAAACACCGATCTAACCTAAACCGACAAATCTGAGAGTTTTAGCTTACCATGGCCAGCACTAAATTTTTCACCCCAATGGACTTGATCATTACTTGCTTTATGTTGCTTTGATAAAGCCTCCACCTGATCCTTTATCTTTGGAATTTCTTCACATCGTACTAAAATAGAATCAAAACAAATTGTTGTTAGACCAGATTCCAGGAAGACGTCTGAACATACAATATGTTACAAAAAAGACAATGGTAAATTGCTTTTATCTTGAAAAAAGTCAGTAAATGTTGCAATGCTCTTGACTGCCAGTTTTTCAAAATTCTTCCTGCTTTTTCATCTTTTGCGTATCAACTGATATTACGGTATGAAGCATATATACATTCAAAATGTTCGTGGCATTATCAGCTGCAGCAGAGGAACAATGATAACCTGCATGTTAAATTTAGATGAAAAAGCAAATTCGGAAAGAATTCCGGAACATTTGGAGATATAAGTAACACATTTCCCAATATATTAACAAGAGGTGCAATGAGCTCTACCGACCTAATATATCGCCGTGTTTTCGGAATAATATGCTACGTCATAAACACATTTACAAGGAGTACGCAGAAATATGTTAAAACATTAATACTGTGCTACCAGCAACATTCAACACTTAATATATCAATCGAAACCAATCTGTTATCATTAAAAAATAGACCTTTGTGATGTTTAACAGAACATAGTTTTTTCCATCAGACGAAGCGTCCCCAGTTTTTTGAAGTACGCGAAAAGTGAAAATTAGTTGAACACTGCTAACAATGAAACGAAACATCTCTATGAAAGAATTCAAAGACAATTTTGCACTTCAGATGGTGTACGAAAGTTCTAAAACCGAAAACCACCGTGACGTAAAAACAGCAGACACCAGTGCAGTTTCAAGTACGAGAGTAATTAAGGTTCCTACAAGTGATACAGTGACATGTTCGGTCTACGTACGTTCGCAACTACAGACATAAGCAAAGGGATGGAGGATCGACGGTTACGCTAGCGATGCCAGTGAGGGAAACGTCAGTTGATTTCCATGGAAATAAACGACTTTAGGTCAACGGCATTTGCGCTTTTGCGGCTTAGAAAACACAATCAGACCAGCTAGTGTTAAAGACTAAAAATGTGTAAAGCTTGAATACTTTAAAGGTCAGATGTTTCCTCCTCTGTGAGACGCTTTATTACACGGTGCACGTATGGTTACAACCAGTCACTAGGTATAAACAAGCAGAAATCAACGAAGTTGAACAAAGATTCTTAAACTTTTTTAGGCGCGTCCCTTTGGTGTTGGTCATTAATACTCGCGCCTCACCTAACCTCACAACCAAACACAAAAAACAAAACAACAATTTATTTGTCTTTATACTCCTTTTCAATAACATGCCGCTGACATTCTCGCACCACCCTTGCGAACCTTTCACACCCCCAGTTTAAGAACTCAGGAAGTAGAGCCTTATTCTCCCTGCATCTAGCACGACAAATTAAATTCCGAATAATAATTGACAACGTTGAGCACCAGAAGCAGGTAACGAAAAAATGCAAGAAAATTCCCAAACAAGTTAAGTGGAAAACAATGAATCTTATATCATTGCTTAGCTTTAAAACAAAACGATGATTCTTCATCAATTTAGCTGATCTCAAACTTATATCTTAACATTTTTCTGCCCACTCTGCCTGTATATAAACACGTTCCTGGCTCTTTTTTGATTGATGCGTATTTGGTGTCTGTTGCGTTCTTTTATGGAGCTCTATGGAGATAACAAATTAACTGACGGTCACGGGCCGTTCTTCAGCCCTTTAGACAATTTAAATTGGCAATTTAGATTGCATGGTGGTCACACACGGATGTTGTAAATTGCCGCAAATGTTTATAAAAAATAAAAGATTGTTTACATGAAAATGCTTTACAGTTTAACCAGCTGTACGCAGCCCATGCAAATCAACATTGTGTACAAAAGAAATAAAGGTCGTGGTAAAATTCGGGGGAACCAACAACAGCCAATGTGTAAGTGCTTGTAAGTTATTCGACGTAAATCACACAGAATGCTGTCAGGCCAGTTGCAGGAGCTGCACTGCTAAACTTAAAGAAGCACGTTCACATTTCTCCGCTTTTTGTAGAGGAGACCACGGTTTTCTTGCCACCGCCAAAATTTGGATTCAGGCCTTTCTTCTTTGTTTGAAAAACTCAGACCTGCACCAAGCACAGTATGCGTATAATCTGCTGAATTTTGAGACATTTCTGCTAAGGACACGGTGGAATATTTACATGATATAACTGCGCCTTCGTTTGGTGTCAGCAGCACTGAACTAGTTTGCCGAGGCCGTAATTTGTTTCAAGGTTTCCTAGGAATGCTGAACCCCGCCGTCTTTCGGGAAATAGCTATGAAATTTAAAAAATTTGTAGAGGAACATCGAACTTTACAAAGGTCTTCAGCCTGCAGGCACTTGCAGGCCAATCTAGTTCATAAGGTTGATCGTCACAACCCAGAGATCACTGGCAATGACAATACATTGGCGGTTCCAGATCGAATCTCTGTTGATTCAAGAACACAAGCCAAATCAGAAATCAAATATCACTTCGATGTCTCCAAGCACTTTTAAAGTAGAGCACAGCTTCGTGCATTAACCCTGGAGTCCTGATGTCGCTCGCAATGACCATCGGCCCGTATCCCGCTGCGTCACGTGACTGCTGACGCTTTGCGTCACCACGTTACTGGTGCTCATTGGTGCCACTCCTAGTGTTTTTCCACTAAATCTAGTGTTTTTGCATTTCATCTAGTGCTCTGGTGTTTTTTCACAGGTGTCTAGTGTTTTATTTATGAGTGAGCTGAATGTATTTTCTCTTTAATTGTAACTATAGTTGAGACTTTGATTTCGTGGAAGTGCAATTTGCTAAAAATTCTACCTACTAATTACATTTTAAATTACACAAGAGCATATAATCTGTTTCGGGTTAAACCGCTACGAAGTCACTGTGGTCATCTGTTAAAAATTTCAGTGACCTAAAGTAGGCTACAAATACAAGCGTTGCTGCTGCGGTATATCCCGTTTTCTTTGTCGCTGGTTTTCAAATGCCTTTGTTTGTACTGCAACGCATTTTCTGACTATTTTCATTGAGTGTAAGTTAGCCCTTTGCTTTAACAGCCAACTTAATTTAATTTAATTTAATTTATTTGTTTGTGAGCAGACACGAAGTCCATAGTATGAACACACACACTCTGCAGAACGCAGGTTGATAAAATCAGACAATACAGAACGTAGTACAAGACATTGAAGCCGGCGAAATCATAGGGTTACAGACACTTTTTGCAACTGCATTGAAGACAGAACCATAGGGTTACAGACACATTCTTAACACTATTGTTAGCTAAAACGTAACACTTGTTACAGCACTACTGCGGAGTAGGGCGATAATTACTAACTTGGTCTAGTCTAGGTAAAATGCGCAAGCGTTGTGGCTTGGCACGCCATCGATCAAACGGACACTGCAAAGTTCGATCACTCAATCACAGAGTAAAATGCGATTATAGTGTTCAAAGAATAGTGACGAGTACAAACAATCTGACTGCATCAAAGCACGTAACCATAAGTT
>Ga0210059_1008299_pt1 | contig 16424 bp, 9 predicted proteins | sample Ectturendosymbi2_FD_188042 | JGI IMG/M metagenome (GOLD analysis project Ga0210059, IMG submission 188042) | Ecteinascidia turbinata endosymbiont from Florida, USA - Sample 2 (SPAdes) (version 2) | ecosystem: Host-associated > Tunicates > Ascidians > Unclassified | place: Key West, Florida...
GTAAATAGTCAAAGCGAGCTCAATATTTTTTCTCCTGTCGTTCGATCCTTAGCAACACTCCAACGGCACATCATTACATCACCAGACAACTAGGCATTAGCAACAAATATTTCTTGGCAGGCGTCATGCTATTTTTTTAATGTTCGGTGGGATATTTTCAATAAGTGCCACAAGCTGTAGCCTGGTCATTAGGTGGGCTTATCAACATTAAATTTTGGCGGTTGAAATGAAGAACCCGGAAAAGTTACTGCTATTTTTCTGTATAACGCAATACGTTAGAAATCCTTTGTACCACCGGTTTCATCGAAGATCTGGATTACCCCGGCTTACTGCACTTGGAAGTGGTGTTATCCGGTAACTTTTCGGCTAGCCAAACCAATTTTTCGCCCTCTGGCCTTGCAGACTTCTTGTACCGACGTGTGACGTATAGCCAACAATACTGCAAGTTTTTCTTGTATGAAAATTGATTAAGTTTTGAAGGAAACACCTCTGGATTCAAGTCTACGCATGGTAAACGAAATGTTAGATAAATTTCCCAGATCCGTAAGTACGAAGTTTAGGATGACCATACGTCCCGTTTTGCGCTTTATGTCTGGGTCATTTGCTCACTACTCTGCCTCGGAAAATGAGATAGCTGCAGGTAACATGAGTTTCACCAACGTGCGATTCAAGGGTGTCGCGAAAAAAGGACAGCCTGCCCTATATGTTTCATGACCTGAATTGCCGGTTTCAAGTTACACCTGATTAATTACTGCCGTCTGAAACTAATATGCTACGGGCCCCGCGCTGCCTTCATCCGGCACTGGCTCCCAGTCTACAAGGCTGATGTTAATCCATCAACCAGATCAAACTACATAAAACACGGAATTGTAGGAAAACCTGTTTATTAACTGTTATACTTTTGACACTACAGAAGGGAACTATACGCAATCCGAATAATAAAGTCATTTCGGTTCGTAACTAGGAGAAACTGCGAGTGTCACTGCACTTTCGTTTCAAATTGCACTTAGATCTTCATACAACTATCAGTTTCAACGTTTGTAACTGATGATATGTATTGGTGAAAAGGCCGAAATGTATTCGAGTCTTCTTTTCTTCATAGGGTTTGAAGACGGCAGCAATTTTTTAAAATAGCAAATCGATGTCACGTAACACTTCACATCTTAAGTCCCACCTGGAACCATGGGCGTCGGAAGGATTTTTCCAGGTGGAGAGCGAAAGCGGTGAATTTGATTTTGCGCACTCTAAATTAAGACAACCTTTTGCTAAAAACTGAATAGGAAAATGTCAAAATTTAAAATCCAGAGGGGGCCTTCGCCTCCCTTCCGAGCCCGAGGCCCATGCCTGTAATAGCAGTGACTTTAGCAAGTTAAAATATGGTTGGTGATTCGATTGTGGGGATAATACGGCACACTTATGTTTGTAACGAATCAGCATGTAGCAATACATGGAATTGCGATTTATTTATTTACACGCCAAAGTGTGCAGCAAAACTGCAATTTCTATGAACGAAATCAGCAAGAGTTACTTTTAAATATGCCCTCCTGAAGCTTAAGAACGCGGCAACTACAGGAAGTACAACCGCCAAAAAAGTAACCGACGTCCAAGCATTTCGTTGAAAGTTCCGTATTACATACAAGTATGGCTGTTCACGTATGGGTAAAACCAGAACAGCTTTGTAAATCAGTCTCTCACTGGACTAATGCTGTAAGATCTCTCCCGATTTCGATCAGGGCTTTTTGACGTGCTTCGCGATTTGTCCCTTCCTGGAGATTTGGAATTGGAGTGGCGAGAGCGATCTTTAGAACGAGAACGACGCGAACGATCTCTGGATCGAGACCGGGACCTCACTGGGCTTCTCGACCGTGACCTGCTCCGTGAACCTCGATCCTCAGACAACTTTATTTTACGGCCATTTAGTTCAGTGTTATCCAGCTTTTCAATTGCATTCTTCATATCGTCGTACGTTGCAAAGTCTACACAGCCTTCATTTCGAACCTTTTGATTGGCTTCAGCATATGTAACTTCTCCAGCCTGTCGTAAATAATCTTTTAAATCTTGCCAGGAGACTCTCGATGAAAGGTTTTTGATCATGACGCGGTATCTAGTGCGCGATGGTGGCGCGTATCTGCTCGAGTATGATCTTCCACCGCCACCACCACCATAGCCACGGTCATCTCTTCCTCCATACCTTCCACCACCATAATCGCCGCCACCACGGTCTCTTCCACCATAACCACCACCATATCCACCGCCGTAGCTGCGCCCTCCATAACCTCCACCACCCCCACGACCTCGAGGTGTGCCCTTGGCATGTTCTACAGTCACACGCCCACCACAGAGCGTTTGGTTATTCATTTCATAAACAGCATCATCTGCATCGCGGTTGTCATCAAACTCAACGAAGCCATAGCCTTGCTTCAGGTTGATTTCAAGGATTTTTCCGAATCCGTCAAAAAATCTTTCAACATCATTTTCTGTTACGCGATTACTTATTCCTCCAATAAAAACTCTGCATCCAGACATCTTGGCACTGCATTACAGATAACAGAATTAGAAAAAAATTATTAGCAACCAGCTGCATGCATTTGAAAAACCTGAAGCATTGGTTAAGGGAGAAAAGCTATTTCACTACACCATGACAACTTACCTTAAGGGAGCACGAGGTTTTCGTTTTAAAACAAAACATGCAAAACACACAAGCTAGATTTATCAATCTACCAAGAGCGGCAAACACTACAGAAAACATGTGAGGTAACTGACCCAGAAAAGATAGTATCCAACACACTACTATTGACCTTACCCTTACATCATTTAGTACCATAACAGACAGAACCACGGAACTACGGAAAACGGAATGAGGAGAACAGGTTAGCCATTGATACAAGGATCTTTATGGGGAATGAGTTCCCACGACTGCTGAACTTTTTTGTTTGGGGAATCGGTGGTCATATTTTGATGGAAGGCGGAGCGATACAAGCCAAGGAAAGAATGGAACGGATAGGATACCAGTAAGGAAATATGGAAAAATGACACCAACTTTGCCTACAACATAATGTGACACTTGGTAACAAATGCTTACAATTTTTACGTTCAACATAAAAATGTTATACAAACTTTATACATAACAGCCACTCGTATGATGAAAATGGCAATATAAAACTGTTTTAAGCAAATTGTGAAACATTAATTAAAGATTAAGGCTAACACTGGCATGAAATCCGTATGTTCTGCATCACAAATGCGTATTATACAAAGCTCTTTATTTCATAGTCTAAGCCCACAATATATATACTAACCCTGTTAGTGTTTGTTTAACCAAATGTACATTCAGTCATTATTTTTAATCTTGTGTAACTGCACACAAATTACCACTAAATCACAAATAGGAATGCACTGGTAAGCAAATACATATCAGCCAGATTGCAATGTACATTATGTACAGTGACATATTGATTTAAAAATGCATAGTGTTAATTCAACATATTGCTCATCATATAAACAAGACTATTTTCGTATGTAAGCAAAGGAGTTACAGTAATGCCAGATCATTAATATTCAAATTCCTCATGGCTCTATGAAGCATTTTGTGGCAATTTTTCAATGTTGATGAATTTATGCTAGCGCCTGTAAGTGCACTTTGTGCAATGCCTCTGTATTGAGAGACAACAGCTAAACTCTTAAAACACTTGAGCCGGCCTACGATATATTCGTACTTCGATTTCGGCCTAAAAAACAGCAGTTTTTAGTTGCCTTACCAACACCCTAGCTTCTATGCCGATTGCACTAGAGAGCTGTTCAAGGACTCAAACGGATCGGCCAATCTAGTAGATTGCACACGAAACAAAATTTTTTAGTTGGGGGGTGCGGATTTTATGTGACTGACGTCATAAGTGAAGTAGTTTTGGGGTCATTTTGGCTCATGTTTCCTGGCCTAGGGCCCAACCGCCAGGCCAAAGTGTTTCGCTGAAGTTTTCAGTGGAAACTAGGCTCGAGTCTGAGTCTTTTGAGCCTTTGATCGACTTCTAGCATTTCTGGTTCAAAAGTTGTGATCTAAAATAAACAAATTAATTAATTATCTAATTAGTCAAATATTTTTACTAACTAACATCAGAAATTTTGAACGCGAAACCCCAGCAGGTCATCCAAAGTATTAAAGGACTCGGATTGTAGCCTAGTTTCCAGTAAAAACTTCAGCGAGATACTACCACCTAACGCTTGGCGCCCAGGGCCAGGTAAAGTGGGCCAAGGTGGCCTTAAAATCCTCCACTTATGACGTCACTCACAAAAAACCCACGCCCCCAAAGCAAAAATTTTTTGTCGAGTGCAGACTAAAAGACCCCATGCAAAGCCACATGCGTTTAGGTGTTTGTTTTTGCGAAAATCCCCGAAGCAGCCGGGCGCCATAGTGTTAATGGGTTAATCAGCAAATAGTAATGATCTTGCTGATTAATTGCTGGTTTTTGGCTAATTAGTCAGCTTTTGGCTGTTCTGTTGGAAACATGTTAACTTCAAAAGAGCAACATGATCGTCAAATTTTTTTCTTTTTTTCCCATTGTTTCTTGTAGAGTAGTTTATATTAAAGGAAGATACTTAATTTAGATCAGTGGTTCTCAACCTTTTCACTGAAGGGAGCCAAATCCGCACAACTTTGTCAGAGAGCAACACTAAAGAAATTTTAATACATGTCTATTGACACCTTCTGTCCTGAAGCAGAAAGGAGTAGGTTAAACAAAATATTAGAGATTTTATTGAAGACTGCACAGATGGTGCTCAGGTGTGGCGTGGGGCCAAATAAACATCCAGCAATTCCAGTATCACGTTTTTTCTCCATTATGCCACTTTATTTTGCCAGTTCCATGTTGATGGGAATTTTAATGTGATTCGTCATGCTTGATGTTAATGACCACTACCAAAAATACGAATCATATCCTGTTTTTTTAGTATCCGTTTTATATATGTCATAACATAAAAATCAGAACAATTTTTTGTGGTTTCTAAGCAACAACATGTTCCATTAACAGAACAATGGTCCAATGTGGGTTCACAGCTGCAGGATAACAGTAATTGCCATTTCTTATTCTTTCTTTTCTGTTGCTTCAGTTACACAACTGTTTAATTGCGACACTACTGCAATTTTGCATTGTTGCTCTGATGGGTATGAACCAACAGGCCTGTGACAAGGTTTTACAGTTTGAGGGGACAAAATATATTTTTAGGGGGAAAATTTGTTTTTGTTAAAAATTAACAACTTAAAAGCCAGACTAAATCAAGGGTTTTGTGCAAAAACAGGCTGTTTGCACGTAGCTTTGCGTGGGCATAATTACAGCGCCATGAGCTTAAGAGAGCTGTTCAAACGCTCAGGACTCAGCAAGTCTTGCAGTTTGGATGAAAAAAAATTATTGGTTTTGGGTTTCAGATTTTGTTGAGTGACGTCATAAGTGGAGTACTTTAGCCCACTTCATCTTGCCCAAACCACCAGGTGGTAGTTTTCGCTGAAGTTTTTTGGAAACTAGACTAAATTCCAAGTCTTTTGATATTTTGGATGACCTGCTGGGGTTTCAGGTCATAAAGTTATGATCTAAAGCAAACAAATTAATTGATTAATCCCATAATTAGATAATTTGTTGATTTTAGATCATACCTTGAACCAGAAACCCACAAAGTCAATAAATCTTATTCTAGCCTAGTTTCCAATGAAAACTGCAGCGAAATACTTGTCTAGCAGTTGGGCCCTAGGCCAGGTAACATCAGCCAAAATGGCTTAAAACCTACCTCACTTCTGAGGTCACAAAAAAAACAAAACCAAATAAATTATATTTCATTGCTGACTAGAAGACTTGCCAAATCTTTGGAGGGTTTGAACAACTCTCTAGCTATGCTGTTGGTAAGGCAAAAAAAAATGGCTGATTTTAGGCCAATTTCCAAGTATGAATATATCGTACCCTGGCAGCCAACATGTTAATAACAAACTGTAACATGACAAAGTCCAACATGAATGTTCCGTAGTACAATTTATTTTTGCTTTTTATGCAATGTGCAGTAGTGTTGCGAGTTGGCATACCAATTAAACAGATTAATACCAAGCATTTGCAAAAGTTGTTAATTTTGTTGAATGAGTAGACGTACATCCATATTGATATAAAAGAAAATTTTCTGAGCACAAGAAAATTTGAGTGGGCACTGCCCAGAATGCCGCCCACCATGGCTACGGGCATTTGCACCAATTTTCCAGTGGAAAGGCAATGAGGTTGTTTACACTGGTTCCGATCATGCCTATGTAGAAGGGTAAAACGTTATACACAACGAATGAAAAAAATTATGTAATTAAATCCTTTGTTTGTATTAGCAAAATCAGGGAATGGGAGGTGCAGAATTACCTACCAGATTTGCTAGTCAATATAGACCACAGTTAAAATGTGATACTGGCCCTTATGTTTGAATATTGATAAAAAATGCGACTATATGAGACCGCATGTTATGGCTGAATGTAGCCTGATGTAGGATCTACCTCCTTTTTTTAGTTGAATTGCTGTAAATATCCATAGTGTCCTTCTTTAGGCTTCGTGGGAATTAAGACACAATTAATACACAAAACCTGGATTACATCACTATGTGTAAGCAGAAAAGCAAGAACAATGTCAATTATGCAGCAAAAATCCTTTACAACATGCTACGATTGTGATGTTAGGCAGCATGAAAATTGCTTTAGCTTATCACAAACAGAATCTTATATTTTTACGTTTGTTTAGCCCTTGTGCTTGTTCTCATTGGATACAATTATGTTTATAAACTTGCTGACTATGATTTCAGTGAAGCATTTACACTGCAAAGGATTCTTGTAAGGATATTGATTCTGATACCGGTTTAGACCACTGTTCCAAAAATGGAACAAAAACTTTCACCTCAAATCAAGCTGTATTCTTTTTTGGACAAATTTCCAGCCTAGTGCCCAATAACTTTCCTGACATAGTATGCAGTAACTTTCCTAATGTCACCAAAGTAAAGTGAGCTGATACGTGAAACCAGAGCTGAATTCATGGCAATCATTTACATAATTTGAACTCATAGTAATTACACAACTATGGCAAATCCTTACACTGGTGGTACTGATGCTGCTGACCAGCCCTCTAATTGTGGGCTGCTTGGCACTTTATTGTGGGCCGTGTGGCATGAAAGAATTGCAGTTATGTGGGCTACAACGTAGGCTAGCTGTAACAGCTACACAACATTGATTGTTCGATGTTAACTAAGCATTATTTTTGACATCGTACAATTTAAGATATTAACATACCAATGTTATATAACACACAACTGAATGGCAGTGTCTAAACAACCATGTGGAGTTTTCACTATCGAAGGACTATTATTTTAGACGATTTGATGTCACACCAAAACATCGCATACAGTTTGGTCCTGCCGGTGGCGAATGTTTCAGGGCTCACACAGATTTTCAAAAATCATTTTCCATGCTTTTTGATACAAAATATAACTTAACTACCATTACTTATCTTCATTTTTCCAAAATTTGCTTCATTGAACTCAATGTAAAAAATATCAGCAGTAAAGAACAAAATTTGAATAAACAAATGGCTGAATTTAGAATTGCCATGCCTTTTCAATACTTATGCACATTTTGGCCAAATTCCGATTTCACAATTCAATACTTTTTCAACATCAGTACTGTGTGGTAACCCTGCTGTTTAGTCTTTTTATTGCAAAAGCCGAATGTGGTCTTTTAGTCCCTCAGAAGCAATAAATAAATATGGTTGTTTAGAGACTACTTGTTGCAACCTCTTGGTTGGCGTTGCGCTGAATGTGCGGTTCACCACGAACGGAATGTGCGCCAAGAACAACACCACTTATGTGGCACGAACAAGCAATAATAGAGTGATCATGGCATGTGAACTCTATTGTTGCTTGCTGCCACAGTGCGAAGCTCTGCGCACATGCCGCTCGGGATTTCCTATCGCAACTTACCCAACTGAGAACAGCATAAGTTTGCAATTGGGCCATTGAAAATAAGCATGGCCCTTAACACTTCCGCCGCCAGGTGGATTTTGGTAAAAATTACCCAAAAGGATTTTTACTCAATTTTTGGCAACGAACGTGCTAATTACGGCTGAAAGGATGGTTTGGGCCATCGTAATTAAGTTCACAGATCACTGTTTTATGGAATGACAAAAATATGCAGGACCACCAAACTAGGAACTACTCTGAATTTCGGCTGTTTTTCATCATGAACCCAAAATTTGATCTGTGAAGGTTTGTATTTTGTATATTTTTTATGCAACTTCACAAAACATTCAGAAAATGGGTGTTGTGAAATGTGTAAGTCCGATCATTCCTATTCTCACCACCTCCAAGCACCTCTAGGCGAAAAAAGAAAATGCTACCACAGCAAAAGCTTAAGCGATCACTTAACACTTTGGCGTCCGGCCGGTTTAGGAATTTTTGCGAAAAACAACCGGATTGCATGCGGCTTTATGCACGCGTAACTTGGGCACCAAAAGTGGTAGAGAGCTGTCCAAAGGCTCAATAGACATTGAAAGTCTTCTGGTCTGCACTCAAAAAATTTTTTTTGGTTGGGGGGTGCAGAGTTTTGAGTGACGTCATAAATGAAGGACTTTTAGGCCACCTTGGCCCATTTCCCCTGGCCATGGGCCAAGACGGTAGTGTTTCAATGAAATCTTCATTGGAAACTAGGCTACAATGCAAGTCTTTTGATACTTTGGATGACCTACTGGGGTTTGGGTGCAAAAGTTAAGATATAATAAAAATATTTGACTAATTAGCTAATTAATTTATGTTTATTTTAGATCTAACTTTTGATCCAGAAATGCTAGAAAGTCAAAGGCTCAAAAGAATCAAACTTGAGCCTAGTGTCCAATAAAAACTTCAGCAAAATACTTTGGCCTTTTTGGCTCAGGTTACCTGGCCTAGGGCCCAACCGCAAGAGGCAAGTATTTTGCTCAAGTTTTTATTGGAAACTAGGTTAGAATCCAAGTCTTTTGAGCCTTATTTCGACTTTCTAGTGTTTCTGGTTCAAAAGTTATGCCTAAAAACAACAAATTAAATAATTATTCATTTAGTAGATTAATCATTAGGAGTGACATACTTCCATCTAGTGATTTGGGCCCAGGGCCCTGTAGCTTGAGCCAAATTGGCCTAAAATCTAACCCAATTATGACTCCACTAAAAAAAACAAAACCCAACTTTTTTTTCAGTGCAGACTTGAAGACTTGCCAAGTCTTTTCAGGGTTTAAACAGCTCTTTACCACAATTGCCTGGCGAATTTATGCAGTTGCTACAACATGCTAGAAAAAAACGTGATTTACCAAAACTACCAGCAGCGAAAGTGTTGATATCAATGTGTGCACAATGAATTAGTCATCAACTCTAGCATCAATCCCATCTGTGTTCATTCAGGTACTATGAAATAAGGAATTCTGTTTTCTTAATTTTTAATTCTCTTATACCATATCTACAGTCTTGGCAAAAAGGCAAACTTACTACAATTGTTTTTTGTCAAACAGGTATTCAGATGTTTTTTTCATTTTTACAGAACTGTTGCAAGCATGTTTTTTTGGCATAATGCAAAATGCTTTACTGTGTTAAATCAATCTGTCAGAAAAGTGAAGAAAATCATTACCATAAAGTGTTACTTAATTCTAACACCTGGCCTGCCTTGAAACCTGGGGAAATACTAGTTCAGAAATCGACTAAAATTTGTTTTCAGCAACCACTGCTCAGTGCACCTGCACTACAAACAAACCTCCATCGTTATTTGATAAAAGTGATATCAATCATTTATCATACATGTAGAGACTTTCCAAAATTAATCAATTGATATTGAATTGAAAAGTCCAAATGTTAAAACAATAACTCACACTTTTTTAACTACAGTTGGCAGTAAGAAAAAAAATTGCATGAATAGGATGTAAGAATTCCAATGCTTTTGGCACTAGTATCAACTCAAATTTTTCAAATCAATGGACAGGTTTAGAAATCAAATCCAACCAAGGACCGGAAAAACTAAAAGTAAGAAAATGATCACCTGACTGTTTGTGTACTGTAACAAATGTTTCATCCTACCCTTGTTTAATGGAATGGTTTGTGCAGGCAGCACTTACTTAAATACTACAGTAGCGTAGGTAAAGTTGAGTTGAATTCATAAAACACGAAATACAGCCCTTTTTTTCGACATCAGGCCAGTCAAAACATTATTTTTCACAGTACTGCAGCCTGCTTGAAAGGATAAAGATTATCTCAACATTTTCTTTAATTGTTCTATACAGTAGGCTACGCCCTATAACATAAAAAGTAGGACTAGTAGGTCAGGTGACTACAGCACGGAGGTAGGCGTTGGATTGTGATTGTTGGAATTCTTGAATCCTGCAGACATATCACAACTCACCACCGAGTAAGCGAATAAAAGTTCAATTGACTCAAAAGAGAAAAATAAGTATATGAAGAACAGAAATGCAAGATTGTAAGCGTTACCTACCTGTGATTTACGGCACGTTTGTTTGCAATCCACGAAGAATCTTTTCTTGTCGAAACGACGTCCACCCTGATCCCAAAATGGCGACTACCGGAAATGACGCAAGGCTGATTGGCAACATAAAACACATAAACGACGATCATGATTTTCAAAGGCAAGAAACGATGGGTGCAGATTTATACAGTAACGTGCCGGATTCATTTTGTCGAGTCAGAGTCACAAGCCCTGCTAGTGAATGCAATCTAAATTATTTTCGAGTCAACTCGACCGAGTCATGACTTGGTCGAGTCACAAAAACTGTCGAGCAGAGATTATCACTATCCGGTTTGCCGGTTGGACGTCTGGTAGGATAGTGATCTTTCAACTGGATAAGGATATCCAAAGATCTGCCGCAGTTGTAAAAAAACTGACAAACTTGAGCACCTTGCTCTAAGTAAGACAAAAAAGCAAACCCAGGTTGCTTCAGGGTTTCATTAGCCCTGTGCACGTTGATGTTGCCATGGAAAACACATCGAATCCACGATTCCAACTGATTCACAAGTAATGACAAAAAATTAAACTTTCCCACTGAACCACAGCCTAGCATGTGCCAGCTTTGCTATTTATTTAGCCATACATACATGCATATGCAAATAAGGCAGAAAAATTGGAAAAGTAATGACGAGAAGGGTGGCTAACAAGTAGAGAAAGCAAGATCCATAATCGAGAATTAAAAACAAGACCCCTTTCAGTTTGTAAGTATTTGATTGTGATGTTCAAGATGCTTTATTATTCCTTATAGTTATAATAAGCATGATACATGATTTTCTCTCATTTTATATTCTTGTAAGCAAATGTGAGGAGTGGAAAGGGGTAGCGTTTTTATGGTCGGCCCCGGGCGACATTAACATCATTACGCCACTGCAGTAGAGCATGCGGTAGGATATTACATAACTGGTTCAAACTTCAAAGTGTAAACCTAATTTGTGCCAAAAAAGTCTATCACTCTAATAGGCCTAAACATGTTTTTCTTTGCGTCAACAGCAGAATCACAAGCAAAATTTTAAAAACTTGCTTTGGACAGAGTGAGCAAGTTTGGATGGATGAAAAATTAGTTACAATTTTGCTTTTTGAAATTCAAAATAGTGCTTTCGTTTTTTTAAATCTCTGAATTCATCACCTCTTAATTCTGAGTCTTTGGAGAACTCAATTACTTATCGTGTGAGGAGAAAAGTAGTTAGGAAAAGTGTAGGTAACGTTTCAAAAAATGGCAAAGCTATGTTAGCCGAAATACACGAAATATGTTACCAGGGCCGTCGCCAGCGGGGCCAGTGGTGCCCGACCCCCCATTTGAAATCTGTGCCCTTCCATTTCACGTTTGCCCCCCTGGTTGCTCCATACATCCAATACAGTATTTTAAAAATGTGTTTTTTTTTCTTGTTTTTGACCCCTCCATCTGGTTTTTGGACCCCCTGCTGCTAAATCCTGGCGACGGGCCTGCATGTGACGAAGGAATTTGAGTGCCTGTGCAGATACCCAGTGTTAAAATAAAAACAATGTAGTGAAACAGGTAAGTGGTAGATAGTAAAAAACTTTAAAAGTGTGTTACTTCATTGGCAAATGATACAAACGACGAAACACCTTGGCAAAAAAACTTGAATGATGGAAAGCAACCTTTCCTGTGGAGTTCCCACTTTACTGTGCTGTTTTGACCAGTGCTGCTGGGGCTGTATGCACTCGCCTACATCGACTGTGCTTGATTCAAAATAAAAAGTAATGATTCGCCTCTTCTCCACTTTCTCAAATAACATAGGTCTACTTCAATACTAGGTGGGAGACAAGAACATAGGAGCTACATCAGGGCATCACCTCCTGTGCTTACACAGAAGGATTGGTATTGTTTTGTAACGAACAAAACAATTAAAATTTTTCTGAGTCAAGACAAATTTATTGAAGCATGGCAACGGCAAACACTTTGAATATTCAATTGGTTCACCGACATTTTTCGAGTGAAAAATGCATAGACCAGGGGTTCCCAACCTGGGGTACATGTACCCCCAGGGGTACATTTGACTATCCGAAGGAGTACATTTAAGGCTAGCAGAAGATGAGAAATATATATTCACATATTATTTATTTCCAAATATTTATATATATATCACCGAGTATTATTTCCAAAAATCATTGTATGCTTATTGTTAAATATGTCTATGAATGAACATGATAATATATTTTGTCATAGGAAATCTTAGGGGTACATTTCATCTGTCAACATGCTGAAGGGGTACATGCTTATTTGTTGAAATGCTGAAGGGGTACATGCTCACCTCTCGGAATGCTGAAGGGGTACATGGTCAGAGAAAGGCTGGGAACCCCTGGCGTAAACCCTTTAAACGCTGCCAACATTTTCAAATGTCCATGCATTTCCTCATGGAATTTGTAGATAAGGTCACAGGTTTGAGGTTGTAAATTCCTAAGATGAAGGTGAAAATGAACATTTGCAGTATTTGGCCGTTTACACAAATTTCGGATAATTTTTATTATCTTCATATTTGGCAATGTGCCAGATATTTTGTTGCAGCGTTATTCAAGGAGTTAACTTTAATTACCATCAGAGAAATGTGAGGTCTCGAGTCTCGGTCTCGTCTCGAAATTTGAGCCAAGTCTCGTCTTGGAGGTTACGGTCTCGACTACATCACTGTTGTGCAATACGTTAAGCTTGCAAGATATGTCAAGCTTGCTCTTTATAGATTACCATAATTTCTTAGGCTTTTAAACCGGGACCAATTCAGAACCATTCATGAAATAACCTGACGAGCGGCCGAAGGCCTGAGCTTGGCATATTTTATACCTTGTTTTATTGTTTTGTGATTGTCTGAGAACACATTTAAAGTATAGTAGACCTATTTAGATTAAAAGGGAAAATTGGTGTTACTTTGTTTTGAAGTTTTATTGAAATTGGAAGTTATATCGCAATTTCGCGACACCCTTGTCTGATCTCACGACGAAGAACATTTGCAAAGTGACAATGTAACATCTAAAGTAACAAATTTGTTGATAGCCTTGCCAGTTGTGGTTGTATTTTTCTTATCAACAAACCAACAAGATTCATCAAAAACTGTATGCCTTTCTTATTAGATAATATATATACAAATATATGTGATGAAAAAAGAATAAATAATGCTGGAATTACTAATTATGATATTTCTGATCATTTACCAGTTTTTGTAGTTTTTGCAAATCTTAAACTACACCATCCAACCCAACAGAAAAATAAAACATAAATTCAGTTTCATGAAACATTTTGACCCAAATACTTTTTTAACTGATCTCAGTCACAAGCTAAACAACCTCAATCCTGAAGCTGGTGAAGTTAACACACTCAGTGATAAATTTGTTAAGGTGTTTAATGACACTCTTGATAAGCATGCACGATATCGTTACGCATCCAGAAAAGAACAACGCTCCTTTAACAAACCATGGCTCACCAAAGGCATTTTAATTTTACTGCAGAAAAGAATACCCTCTACAGAAAGCAGTTGACTACAAACAACCCAAATATTATTAGACAATACAAAACTTACAGAAATAAGCTTACCCACTTAAAAGAAATCTCCAAACAAAATTATTACAAACAAGCTTTCCAAAAATGCCATCATGATATAAAAAAAACATGGAAGCTTGTCAATGAAATAATTGCAATGAAAAACAAATCTCAACAAAATAATAAGCTTTTTGAAGACTCAGAATGCCAAAAACAATATGAAGATTTGAACAATTTTTTCTCAGAGGTTGGAAAATCCCTTTCTACAAAAATACAACCATCCCCTACCACTTACAGACATTTTATTAAACATATAAATTCAAAAAATTCATTGTTTCTAACTCCTACTGATGCCTAAGAAATCCAACTTCTCATCAAAAACCTTAAAATGAAATCAAGTAGTTCTCCCAATAACAATCCATCCAAATTTTTGAAAATAGCAAGTTGCATTGTGTCAGAATGGTTGTCCAAATTCTTCAATAAATGCATGACTACTGGTGAATTCCCGGACTCCTGGAAAATTGGCCGCATCACTCCAATTCCTAAAGTTCATAGCCCAAGTTCCTCATCTGAAAATAGACCAACCTCTGTTCTTCCAGTATTGTCAAAATTGTTTGAAAAAGTTCTTTATGACAGAGTATATTCTTATTTGACAGAACACAATCTAATTGACCAAAGGCAATACGGCTTCAGAGAAAATCACTCAACAGAGCTAGCCATTACAACTATTTATGATGAACTACTCAGAAACTTTGATAGTAAATTAATAACATGTTCCTTATTTCTAGACCTATCAAAAGCATTTGACTACTGTGACCACGAAATTTTTCTTGATAAACTTTACCACTATGGTATCAGAGGTGTTTCTCAGACACTAGTCTAAAATTTTCTGCACAATAGAATGCAGTACACTAAGATAGAGGCATTTAAATCCTCACACAAAAGGATATCTTGCGGGGTCCCCCAGGGTAGTCGTATTTCGCCATTTCTTTCCTTTATTTACATTAACGATATCACAAAAGCATCCTCTTTTCATACTACTTTATTTGCTGATGACATTAATCACCATATGTCAAATTCCTGTTTTAATGTTCTTCAGACAACTGTTAACCTTGAACTATGTAAAATTGACCACTGGCTAAGAGCCAACAAGCTTTCTCTTAACTTCAATAAGACTAATTTTATGCTATTAACGTCTCGAAAACACAATCCTGCTTCATTTAAAGTTATCATAAACAACCACAACATTTACCCTGAAGATAACCTAAAATACCTAGGTGTCCTTCTTGACCATAAGTTAAGCTGGAAACCTCATGTACAAATGGTAAAAACTCAACTATCAAGAGCTTGTGGAATTCTATCCAAACTTAAACATTATACAACACTGCCTGTACTGAAAGTTGTCTATAACTCATTAACCATCCCTACCATAATTACTCAATCCTCAATTGGGGACGTGCTTCAAATGCAACCATTCAGCCTCTCATTAAGCTCCAAAATAAAGCTATAAAAATAATAAAGCCAACTAACACGGGATCACTAGAAGAACATTTCCAGCACTTGAACATCTTATGCCTTCCCAAACTACATAGCTTTTCAGTAGGCAAATTCATGCACTCTTATCATAACAAACTGCTTCCAAATCATTTCGATGAATATTTAATTCCACTCAGCTCAATTCATTATCAGTCCACAAGACTAGCAACCTCTAAAAACCTGTTTTTACCTAGAGTTAACTCTTCCTCAGGAAAATGTTCTCTCAAATTTATTGGCCCAAAAGTATGGTCTTCAACGCCAAATGATATTAAATTTTCAACCCCTTTACCTTTAAATGGAAACTTTAGAAACACCTCCTACATGAAAAAATTCCCATTTATGAAGTTTAGCAACATTCACTTGTCCAGAACAAAATACTGTTTAATCTCGTATTCTGTAACTCTGTTATTTTTTGTGTGTATCTACTTTTTTGTGTATATCTACTTTTTTCTGTAACTCTGTTTTGTTTTTTGTGTGTATCTACTTTTTCGTATTTTCTGTGTGCACATTCTATGCTTTTCGGCATGAAGTACACTTTTTAGTTTTTTACACTTTTTGTTTTTTCTGTTTTGCTTTGTTTTCTTCTGTACCCCATTAAATAGTTTTTGTAACTTTTTTATTCTTTTATGACTATTTTTTAATTTCTTTGTATTGCTAAAAATGCTCTAACAACACCAAATTCCTTCACTTAAATTCGATCCACTTTTTGTGGTCGGGAAGATCTGGTGACGTTACAATGATATTACATGCAGCAATAGAGATCACATGCCATGATCACTCTACTACTGCTTGGGTCGGCCGTTCTTATATACTTTTGAGGTATCTTGTCTTTGTATTTGTGGTTCGTTTTCTCTTTATCAG
>Ga0210059_1008300_pt1 | contig 16424 bp, 10 predicted proteins | sample Ectturendosymbi2_FD_188042 | JGI IMG/M metagenome (GOLD analysis project Ga0210059, IMG submission 188042) | Ecteinascidia turbinata endosymbiont from Florida, USA - Sample 2 (SPAdes) (version 2) | ecosystem: Host-associated > Tunicates > Ascidians > Unclassified | place: Key West, Florida...
AGTGTCGTTGGACCGAGGATAATATGTGGCTGTTTACCATCAAGCATCGATTGGGTTCATTTCATCAACGTTGGTCATCCAACTTTCCTTATTGTATACTTCTAACACGGGAACGTTATGAGAAACTAATGATGATCCAAGGTCGAAGTTTATCGAAAATACATCACATGCCTGATTATTGCGCGAACACGCGAACACTTTCCTTGTAAAGACAGTGCAACAACAATGAAAGATTCTTCGAAAATATTAAACAAGAAATAAGTCTGAACGCAAGGTCGCTTCCATGTTTTCCACATTAAAACTGAAATGGTACTGGGGATTCAATTACTTGTACTGTAGGTGTACGTTTTGCACGTTTTTGAGAAACAATCTCAAATACGCACACAATTGAAAATATTTGTACGCGTGTAGCTGTAAGTGCAGTGGAAAAATGATATACCTTAATCCCTGGTATGAATCATTGCATATTTGAATCACGAGTAATCTTCTGCTCAACTGTCGAAAAACTCACAAAACAGCATAGATGTTTCCACTAGCTAACAGCAGCCTTTCATCAGAACAAATGGCACGAAAAAACAATACAGAAAAAATAGCTGGAAACAACAAGCGCACAATTATTATTGTGCCGTAGTAAAAGCAAGAGCGAAAAAAGATTAAGGGAAACAAACAACGAGTGAAGTATGCAACTAGGGAGGATGAGACCAGAGAAATGTTTTTTAGAAAATCCTTTCTGAACAACGAAAAAAAATACGATCAATGCAACATTCAGTCAGCCATGCGTAGCCCTGCTATGTACGTTTCGAAGGAGATCTAAATATTTGTCATTAATAATTTTGGGTGCGGAATTGATTATACAAAACTAGTTGACGAAACGGTTTTTCCTGAAATCATTTTCAAACTCAACAATCTGAGTTTTGGACCAGTTTATTCTGGGCCTTGAATCCAATACATTTTTTGCAAGGGTTCTTTTTTCTGGATGAACGATTTTGATGAAACCGTCACGCTCTTTTTTCCGTCTGATAAAAGAACTGTTTGTTAACAATGTGCTTCAGATCGTAGTCATCACACGGAACGCGGCAGACAAGGCCTTGGTGATCAAATCGGTGATTACGATCTACTTTGTATCGTGTGATGTTCGGGAAAATAACATTAGAGTAGTTCGTACTTTTTCAGAAGCTTCGCTTGAAGCTTTTACGCTCTGTGTGGTTGCATAGTGATAGTATAGGATGTCTGCAGAATTGCAATGTGAAAAACACATCTACAGTTCGAAAATATAGATGAGATGTCGACAACCGTGTCTACTTCTGTAGTTTCTGGGTAAACTATCGAGTAACTCTATACTTGACGTGAAACAATTGCATTTAGGAAGGAATTGTTGAAAATGGCTGATGAACTAGCTTCCGTCGATCAACAGGTTACTGCAGAAACAATCGAACAACTTTTCGGAAATGACGGCGAAGATGACGGAAAACTTCGCGAAGGAAATTACACTAAAGTAGATTTTCATTGTTTATTCTATGGAGATATGCGATCACCGTATTGATTTATTGTCGAACTGAGGCATGAAATGTTTGAATGTTTGATTGTTACATCATGATTATGGAAATGAAATCTCGTAATGAATTTCGACATCACAGCTGGTGGATTTGGAAACAGATCCTTTATGCAATATGAGCACATTCAGACTTTGCCACGTTTATTCACGAGCGCTTGAAATGAACACTGGTCAGTCAGTCTCGAGGTCAAACAGAGATTGATTGGTTATGCGTAGACGTCGCAGGATATAAGATCACCAAAGTCCTCCACGCTCGCGACTTACATTTAGAGCCATCCCGACGTTTCCACACACCAGCCTGTCTGCTGGCGACTACGACTGCCAGAATGTCAGCTGGGGTTACAGCACTACATCTGCTGACGTTGATAGCTTGACCTCCCGGGCAGCAGCCAACAACCTTAATTAACTGCTGGACAAACCAGCCAGTTCTCTCACGGATGAAAAGTCGACACCATCCCGGACCTGACATTTGCTGTGTCGACCAGGACAGCCGACTGCTTGGCAAACGTGTTCTAGCAAACGTTTTCGCGATCACAGCACTAACCCTCTTTCTTAACACCATACTGAGACTCATAATTCCTGCCTACACCGATTCGGTGAAGCGTTGGAACTTTTGCAAGGAAGCGCTTTTGTCTTCTAGCAGGAGAATCCGTTGCGAATTTCCCACCTCCGGACAAGCAAAAATCGAGAAGCCATAACAGGAACTATGCAACAGCCTGTTAATATGCGGCTAAGCAATTTATCCCTTGTGGCCGTCGCAAGAACTTGTGCCATGTTGGGACAAAGATACCCTATATCGTCCCTTCCTCCGAGCCCCAAAGCCACTGACCATGCAAGAGCTGCCTCGGCCCGACTTTCACGGCTCGACCAGACGAGGCAGGAGCGATGGGAATAAGCTGTCATTTCCGTCGTCTTCTCGTACTCTAGCCGCAAAGCGTGGAGCACCATCAATATACTTTGTAACTGGTCTAGACCCTCCTCTCGTCTGTTCCCTGTCTCAGCAAACTCCATCGCCTCACATCTTGTGAAGAACGGGCACATAAGACGGGGAGCCGCAAGTCAACAAGGGTCATCCACAAGAAGATTTTCGACATATGGAAGGTTCGAACACCTGAGGAAAAAGTATCTCTGGCCCCTTTATGCTAGAGGAGCTTGCTACCACCCTCAAGCACCTGACGCCAGAAAAGTATCCTGGTTTGGATTCTATCTTACCGTAGTTCATACTCCGTCGGTTCGGCTCTCAAATCCTGGTTATGTGCATTAGCCAACTCACAATACCCAGGATTGGGAGAAGAGCACTGATAGTTGTAGTCCCTTAGCCGCATAAGCAGGCTTGTCCATGGAAATGTCATTCCTATGGGAATCCCATGGGAAACGTCCCATGGGATGGGACAGGTATAAATTGCTATGGGATGGGAATGGGACAGATAAATATGTCCCATGGACAACCCTGCGGATAAGCCATTGCGGGACCCAAAGCATTAACGCCCTATCGCTACTGCATGACCCCTTAACGATCCTCGCGAGACTCATCTATGGTCGTGCCGAACCAGTGGTGTAGGAGCTGGGGAGGCAGGGATGCAAGGGCACCTCCAAATGTTTTGATTTGTCGAAAATTCGGGCAAAGACGTTTCGACACCTTTGTTTTCTATTGAGTGAATAATGAGTCTGACTGAATAAAAGAAGATGAAAGTCTGACTTTGAATTTTTTGCCCTAAAAAATTAGTTGACTTCCCAAAAAAAAGTCTTCATGTTTTAGCATTCGTGAGAGTTGATAATGAGTATCTAACTGCGAAAGAAAATTTGTAGGGGAAGGTTTGCCTTGCCACCCTTGCCACCGGTAGCAACAAACGGAGCGGTTACGACGCCTCAAGGATAACGTCCCGCAGGGATCTGTCCTGGAACTCCTCTTCAACGTCGCCACCTCTGACTTGCCAACCACCGTCTCCAGAAAGTGTGTCTATTCGACGATCTAGCAATCCTGAATGTTGATGGAGAGTGGCAAGCAGCAGTGACGTAACTAGAGGTTTGGGCCAGGAGGGGCAAGCCTAGCTGAAAGGGGACCATTGGCTACTGTCTGGTGCCACTAGCCAACACTCAGAAAAAAAGTTAAGAAATGATAGTGAATCCGGATGTCGTGGATGTCTACACTACCTGAAAAAACGAAAACACCTCTAAAAAGCCCAAAAATACAACAGCCTACTGAAAATCAAAGGAATACTAAATGTCAAAATGTCATCTCAAGGGATCCCAGTTTTTACATTTAGCTTGCCAGGAAAGAGCGGTTCGCTCACCTGCCACTCGTTAGTTACGTTACTGGTAATCAGTGGAAGGAGTGCTAAGCAAAGACATGGTAAATATACGTGAATACCTACAGACTTGGAAGCTAAAGCTCAGGACTAGAAAAACAGTGTCAGCAGTCTTTCATCATACCAAAAAGGACGAAAAGCGGGATGAAGGTCAATTCCAACAACGAAACCCGTCTTTTTGCTCCGAGCCAAAACATCCCGGAGTAGCGTTGGACAGGACGCTCACATATCGCCGACATCTCGAGCCACTTAGCAAAAATCTGCGTCGCACTCACGAGATGGCTTGCTGGCTCAGGATGGGTTGGTGGGGCAACAACGCTGCGAACAGTCACCTTAGCCCTAGTAGATTCAACAGTAGAGCACTGCGCTGCTGCCGTCGTGCTCAAAACCCTTGTTGGCCCCGCTATCAACGACGCCTGGTGAACTGTGACTGGATGCCTACGTTGTGCACTGGCAGACAATCTTCCTCTCCTCGCAGGCATCCTATCTGCTGACCTTTGCCGCAGAGAAGCCACATTGTCTCTATCACGTCGTACCATAGAGCCTGGACATCTGCTTCAATCTACCGAGTGTGAACGCACAGCATCTCACATCGAGACACCCATTTGTGCTCGCCGCACAACATCTCATCAGTTCACCTGACGAAAACAAATGAAGTGCGGCCTTCTGAGCGGATCACCGATGGAATCCCGAGTGATTGGAGAACACTACCGGACTCCGTATATCAGCCTATAACATCGGCACCTACCCTCCTGGATTGGCCCTACCAAGACCAGCATGGTTCCGGCTTAATCGCCGCGGCATCGGTGTCCGACGTTTCTGCTCCTGCTTGCACAAATGGAATATGGCCCCTTCTGCGGCTTGTGAGTGTGGTGCAGAGGAACACACCACTGACCATGTTATCCTCTACTGTCCAATCCATCCCACGGACTGCATGACCTGAAGGTTCCGGATGATGTGACAATCGAATAGCTTCTGAGCGCTTGCCCCGAGATAGTGCGGCCTAGCAGTGGATTGAATGAACCTGCTCATGGTTTCAATGTAGTACCGATATTTTTCTAATCAATGCTGCGGGCATTTTTAATGTTGTTTGAGTAAAAGCATTTGAAGATGTTGTTTGTTTGAGTAAAATCAACCTGCATTTGTGTAAAATGTGAGCAAAATATGTCATCTAATTAAAGCTATGTACATTCAAAACGCATGTTTTGCTGAATTTCTTGTACCTAACGCCGATGCAAGGGGTTGTTTAGGAAGCAGAAAGTGACTGCTGCCACTACCAACTAAACAGTTGTTCTTAACATGCAGGCAATAGCTTATCTTGATCGCAATGGAGACGGAGGTCTGTCACGCAATGAGATTGTAGCGGCTGACTGGAATCAGTTACGAGGATTTGGGAAGGAGGTGATTTATTTCAAATTGGCCAATTTCATAGTTATTGCGGTGTGACTGCTTAACAAGTCCTTAAAATGTCCTGTATTTGACTCTTGTACAAGGACTGGCCCAGTATATGTATATGTGGCTAATGGTATTTTCCTTTTTTTGCTTATGGTTCAATGATTTGAATTTTCGCAATATTTAGCCACTCCAATTGCACCCATTAACTCACGACACTCATTTTTATTCATCTCGTGCTATGGTGTTTCCTTTGAGGAAGGTATAGGGGGCAGCAGTCCTAGGAGAGCACGAAATGCTTCACGTTCTCCAACAATTTCAGATGATTTTGCTAGCTACACACCGAAACGGGACGAAGAAATGTAGGATATGTCATCACGAAAACTTCTTCTTGAACGACGTCTGGACCGATTGCCACTTGCTGTAATCATGATTTGCCTCGCTCATCTTTTCTGGGAGATCCTGGTCGTAGTTGAAAACTAACATAGCTGAGATCTCTCGAATCGGAGAAGTGCATTGACATTAAGGGATTTACGTACTTCACAGCTGCGCACTTTGTTGCGAAGTATCGTACGGTGAACTCTTCGTAAAAATCCGACCATGTCTGCCGCTTGTTCTTGAGACAGCACTCTTTCAGTCATTTCTCCAAGATCCATCATCATAGGTAAGGATTGGAACAACAATCCATTTACAAATTGACAGGTTTACGGTACTTGAAAGCTCCGTTTTGTTGCCACTGAGCGATAACCTTCACAGATTACTGTGTTTACTCTACCAATCCTTGGATCAATATGCATTTTCTGCTTGCCGCAACTAATGAATACCACCTCAAGGTATTTCAGCTGCTCTGCCTGCTGCAATGAATTGCTACTTACTTGCAGCGTGGATTGGACTAGATTTCCGAAGAGACATAACACGCGTTTTTTAATGATAAATTTCCTACGCGCTTGGTCGCACACAGCTGCACACTGATCGAGAGTGGATGCCGGATGCCCTGTTTAGAGTAAGCACGCAATGCCAAATCGACTGCAAAAAGCAAACGGTTGATTTGGCGACTGCCAACAGCCACACCTTATCAACACATGTGTTACTGTTCTTTTTGCTACTCATGTTGTTATTTCGTAGCGTTTGCCACCAGGTTTCAAATCAAGCAGATAAATTAGATCTTCTGGCGATTTTTATTTTTAGCCGACATTTCGCCCACCTATTCAAGTGGGCTTCCTCAGGGCAATGTTTTTTAACCACATATAACATGCAACTTACTAATAACAAGAAACAATGAGCAGAATGACGTATAAAGTCAAAAAACGCAAAACTGACCATCACGTTATAGGAATGGCTGACAGCATGCCTCAGAAAAATCGTAGAAGTGTATCATGAAAACCGCTGGGAGATGATGAAGTATAACAACACAATAAATAGCGTGAAACGTACATAAAAATTCACAAAGATGGTTAAAAAGCGTGAAGATATGGGATAAAATAGAGAACAGATAAAGTGTAAAACTTGCGTGGTGAGAGTTGGCAAATTTACAGGCACAAAAGCGGTTAAAAAAGGAAGGCAAACTCAAGGAGGTTCGGTAAGGGATAAGCTTCGTTCAATTTTTAAAACCTTGTAATAGATGGCCAGGAAGTTTGCTCTTTTATCGTTGACAGTGTTAGGTTTTAAAATGAATTAAAATATAAAGATTCTAAAAGATGCGTGTATGATAATTATTTACGTGATGACAAAAAAACGCACAACCGATCATCAAGTTAAGGAAATGGTTGACAGCATGTCACAGAAAAAACGTAGAGGTGCATAACGAAAACCGCTATGAGATAATGAAGTATAACAGCACAATGAATAGAGTGAAACCTACATAGAAATGCACAGAAAACGGTTATATAGCGTGAAAGTATGGGGTAAAAATAAAGTGTAAAACTTGCGTGGTGAGAGTTGGCAAATTTACAGGCAAAAAAAGGCGGTCAATAAGAACACAAACTCAAGGAAGTCCGGTAACTGATAAAAGCTTAGCTCATGTTTTAAAACATTGTAATAGATAGCTGGTAAGTATGCGCTTTTATCATTCACAGTGTTAGTTTTTAAATTAATATGCAAAGAATCTAAAAATATGCGTTTATGATAACTATTTACGTGATGTAGAACATGGGCCTAATCCCAATTGAAAGCATGGCCACTTTGGGCTGCATGTTTAGCTAACACTGTTTTTTCTGGGTTTTTAAGAATATTTCTAGGTAAGGTGTCCCTGTGGTGTTCTTTCAGTCTAGTACTCAGGCTTCGTTTCGTTTCTCCAATGTACCTGTGTTCACAGCTCCCACATGGAATTTCATAGACGACGCCTCGACGTTTGTTAGCAGGGACGGTATCTTTTCCTGAAGCTAGAACTGTGCTGAGTTCAATTATACTGTAGGTTTGAAAATGGTTCGTATCCGATGTCTCTCCAGAATCCGTTCCAAAGTCTCTCCCAAGTCTGCTGAGTAAGGTAAAACGACTTTAGATCCAAACTCAGGAGGTCTGTTATACTGTATCTTCTTTTTGTCCTTAATCATCCATTTCGGGTAACCATTCAACAAAAGAGTTTGTTTCACATATTTCGGCCTTTGTGCCTGTAAATTTGCCAACTCTCACCACGCAAGTTTTACACTTTATCTGTTCTCTATTTTATCCCATATACCACGTTTGTGAAGTTTTATGTACGTTTTACGCTATTTATTGTGTTGTTATACTTCATCATCTCCCAGCGGTTTTCATTTTACACTTCTACGATTTTTCCGTGGCATGCTGTCAGCCATTCCTATAACGTGATGGTCAGTTTTGCGTTTTTTGTCTTTATACGTCATACTGCTCATTGCTTCTTGTTATTAGATAGTTGCATGTTATACGTTGTTAACAAACATTGCCCTGAGGAAGCCCACTTGAATAGGTGGGCGAAATGTCGGCTAATAATAAAAATCGCCAGAAGATCTAATTTATCTACGTGTGTTACTGTCTATCTAATTTATATAGACTATGACCAAGAGTGGTGACAGCACACAATCTTGTCGGAGTCAAACACCCACGGTGAACGGTTGTAATTTAACTCCGCCGACATGGACACAAACTTCTGAACTGGAATACAGTGGTTCGGGGGCAGTTACAGGCGACCTTCAACACTGTACTGCCGCAACACTCCCCAAAGCTTTCACGAAAAATCCATTCATATGCTTTCTAGAGATCGAAAAAATGTTTAGGCTTGTTTGACATAGTCCCAAGATTTCTCTTTGCTCTATAGTGCTAAGGCCATGATGAAAACCGGACTGGGCGTCCAAGTTTGGTTGCAGTATTCCGCGGCATCTTTATTCAAAGCACTTGCTATACACTTCTCCATTGAAGCTAAGGATAAAGATACTTCGGTTTTTTTGTGCGTTCTGCATTCGCTCCTGTCTCCAACCTTGTGTATGGGGATGGTCACCTCCGTTTGGCAATATCTCGTACCAGGCTACTTGATACACACACTAGTCAGCGGAAAAACTCCTTCTCGATACAATTATTTTGAGCATTTCAGTTCAGTTTTTAGTAGCAACTTACAGCCTTCCCAGCCTTGAGTGTTTTATTACGAGGCAGACGTCGGCTGCAGGGATGCTGCTTCTTTCCACAAATTTCCCTTCTTTACGTCCGATTGCATGATAGTGACTGGGTCATGACGCCAAAGTTTGGAAATCTCATTGTTACTTTTGGCATTTGCTAATTTTTTCAGTCTTTCAGTAGTCACTGCATCCTTATGAGAAGTCCCTTTTTCAGACTCTGGTTACTACCGTGTAATCTTCTTCGATATCAGTCGATTTCTCTTTGTATTGTAAAGTTGCAATGGGACGTTTTTCAAACTAGCGACGATCGACTTTAGGGATGTGACTAAGGCACCATTTCAGTGATCAGAGATGCAAAGTAGATTTAATATTACGCCATCTCTTTCATCGGAATTCCTTGACTTTACTCATCAAACAAGGTTTTTAATCATTTTGACCAAAATCATTTCTTTCTGAGTATTTCTCTGGAGTTCTGGAATTTAGTTGTACAAAAGCATTTCAAACGCTGCTGATACCATGCCTCATCAGGTACTTTTTTTTGTTCAAGACAACAAACCACAAGCGCTTTCAATTAGTATTTCCTTTGCTTATTCAGCAATGTCTTGTTGTAGTGACGATTTCATCACTAAAAATTAAAAAATTGAAGACTACGATTCCTTGTAACTCCACATCGCTCTACGTTTGAAAGGCCTTTGAGCAATACGACAGACATCTGATGACTACCATGCAGTTTGAACAGCAGATTGTTTGTGAACAAGTTCGTCCTAACTATTGCTATGAACCATTCAACATTGCTGTTATACAGCATTCGAATTGTAGCGACTTGTGAAAATCATGCAAAAGGTTGGGAAAAAGGTCTGTAACATATGCAAAAATCTACATGAATTTCAATGACACAATTTTTATAGCTACGAATATATTCTGATAATACAGTGGAATTTGGTCAGAGTTGCATCTTATTTTGTAATGCACCAGTTTGAAACGGCTTTGTGAAGATCCTGAGGACAGCGTACCTTCTTGTTCTCTACATAGGCCTGGTCACAAGCTCCGGATGTAGGCTACAGTAAAACCAACACACAACAATTACCGTGATGCAAAGCTATTACAGCGAGACCAACAGAATCTTGTACTCTTCAAAACTCTAAATAAACTACCTGCACTACGTACGAAGGAGCTGCACAAAATAATAGGAACCACCAAGACAGGGCAACAAGCACCTTGAAACGAGTTTCTTTGAACATGACGCGTCAATCTGACCTGGTGAATCTTTGTCATTGTCACGAAGAAAATCCATTTACAGCCTCTTTTTGATGACAACGCCATGACATCTCTGCACATTATTAGGCGTGGAAACAAACCTTGTAGCCGGCAGTGACCTGAACGTTGACAATCATATATATGGAGATGCTTCGTTTATAGGTCCAAATAATATAAAACACATCTACCAGTAAGAAAGCAACTGAATATTTCACAGTCAACACTAAGGGTCTGTGGCCAACGGTGTTGCACAGTTGTAACTGGAATCTTGTAAAAGTATTCAACATTTAATTGAACATCCAACAACACAATTATCATATCTGCCTTCAGAACCACATTAAACCCATTTCAACGTGACGTTCATAGGTGTAGCCAGGGGAGAACTAGGGGGCCATGACCTCCTCAAATGTTTAGAATAAACAGTCATTTTGTGGTTTGAGAGGCGGTATCCCGAACAAAAACAGTGCAATTTGCCGAAAGTCAAACATTTTGGCTCCCACAAATTTTTTACCTTCCCAAGTTTTTGGGCTGGCTACGCTACTGGTGACGTTTGTAAAATTATCAAGATGAAAAAATTTACAAAACTTCAGACCCGTTGGTGCAGCAACATACTATCGGTTAGGATTCATCGCTTCTCTAAATGCATGGGAAGTAGCATGTTGCAATGCACTTTGAACGCTGGATTTTTGTCCCATTGTGACGAAACTGCAAAATAAGACCGACGTAGGAAAGTTTGCAATCTTGGCGATCTGAAAACATTGTGACGCTGTCACAGGTCAAATCACACGACAGCGTTGAGTGCTTGTGGCAGAAGTTACGCTTGAAACGTCATGAAGGTTCCTAACTGCTCGTTTCACAAACCTTGGCGGTTTTGAAGAGATTCTGCGAATTAGTATCAAACGCATGCCTTAGTAGACAGTTTGTAAATCGCAATTAATGGCTTCCATTGACATTTGACATTTCGATATTATTAGGTGGTATTCTGATTTCGCCTTTACACCCCACAGTTCTGTCAATATTTTGCTGCCTACTCCTCACTAGCGACTCTTCCCATTTATCTTCATTTACAAAAGGGAGTCGTTTCACGAAATGAAAAAACACTGAATAAGGAGTCACCACTGGGAGTGCGTGTGTAAATGAGTGTCATGCTAGACCGGTGGTTCTCAAAATTGTCGATACCGTCCCCCAGGGGTCAATTGGACCAACCATGGGGTCGATAAATAGTTACGGGGTCGAATGGGGTCACCGAATGGCCAGGGGCAATGAGTAACTGTTGGGGTCTACTAGGCAACTAGAGCAACGAAGCCTCCTATTCAAAATTATTGTTATTCGGGCAAGGAATGCAGACGGGGTTTTTCAACAAATCAAACAAAACCAAGAGGGCTGAACAAACCTCAGCTACAGTAGTTTGAAAGTACATTCGATTCGAATAGTTTTTCATTAAATCATCCATTGTGATGACACTATGAAAACTGTTCAGTTGGTTACTTCACAAACAATATTGAAGTGCATGTGTCGCAATTCCAGTTGTTAGACTGGTAATACAGCAGTAGGCTACGCAGTAGGACGGAGAACAATTTCACACATACTTTCCTTGTATTAGTAACTGTTGGGCTAGGCCACCCGTCTACAGAAAATTGTATTGTAATTGGGGGTCAACGTGGAGAAAAAGTTTGCGAACCACTGTGATACTCAACTCTTGCGTGCCCCGACGTTTACAAAAATCCTGAAAGCTTTTCATCAACATATTTCTTGTTGCAGGTGGCATTTATTGATCCGTCCAGTACGTATAATTTTGAATATTCTCTGATATCCTACGAAAGAGTTTATACCTTATTGACGAAAGTTTTGCAAAAATTCCAGAAAGTAACACGACAAAAATGGCAAAAAGTCTATGCAAAAGTCACCCAAGGAACAGTGGAATTCGCTAACAGGGTAAGGATGTGCACTTTTTTTGAAGAATAACAAACGTTGTTTTGAGACTATGGCCGAAAGTTACAGGATATTTGGACAATCGCAAGACAGATGTATGATCGGTTGCATTTTGTTTGAAGAAAGGTGCAACAAACAACTTTTTGAAAGTGACGATAGAAAAAGTTTTGTTTTTTTGCGTCTGCAGATAAAATTCGAACTTGTGCGACGATTCAGCTCTCTTCACAACCGATAGGTTTGAATATCGATTCACGACGAAACTACCATATTGTTCACTTTAATCATAGTGGGAGGAAGCAGATCAATGCCTAGCTGCAGATGGCTGTTATCAAAATGATGCAAAAAGAAGATGAAAAAGCACACCTCAATTTTGTTGCGTAATAGCCACATGCAGACGTAGTTTGCAACAAGAAATCGATTGAAAATCTTACTCCACAAGGAAATTTTTAAAACCCTTTAACGACCGCGTGAGCCACTATAGTGGCTCAAAGTTTTTTTGTTATAACTCGCCAGCCGCTTCAGCTACAGAGGTGTTCAAACCCTCTACGGATGCGGAAAGTCTTCTTGGTTCTATCAAAAGGAAATTATTTGATTCGGGTGAGGGGTTCTCCTGGGGGAGGTTCGCAAAGTGGGGGTGTTTTCTGTTTTTTGACCAATTTGACGCGCCCTGGGCGCCAATCCCATGGGCCAAAATGTTGTCTCAAACTTGGTTTGGAAACTAGGCAATCTTCCGCGTCGATAGAGCCCTTGCTTGACCTTCTAGCATGTCTGGAACCAAAGTTATGGCCCAAAAAACCCATTTTGCCCCAAAATCAGAAACTTGCAGAAAGTGCATGAGTCTCCCACTGGCGGCTACTGCAGCTCGTGATAACTCTGCGCTAGATGATGCTAGCGAGCTATACGAGCCCTCAAAAGACTCATGAAGTCTTCTTGTTTGCACTGAAAAAATAACATTTCAGAGTTGGGTTCGGGGTTTTCGGTGGGTGGGGTTTGAAAAAGGGTAGTTTAGACTTTTTTTAATTGTTTCTTTATGAGGTCATCGCCTCCACAAAGGGCCAAAATTTTGGCTCAAAGTTTGGTTGGATTCTAGGCTGGAATATGAAGCTTTAGAGGCCTAGATCGACTTCCTAGCGTTTCTGGTGCCCAAGTAAGGGCCATAAGACCCCAAATCTTGTAAGGATTCCTTAGGGAACTAGTGGGGATTCCCTTAATTATTTTTTGTTTTTTTTCCATAACTTTTGAACCAGAAATGCTAGAAAGTCCATCAAACCCTAGTAAAGACTCGTATTGAAGCCTAGAATCCAAAAAAACTTCGAGTCACAAAATCCGATGGATGGTTTGACCCCCAGGAAGTGACGTCATTATCCTATTGTAAACAGTATATGCATAAGCATCCTCTCATTGTGTAAACATCAACAAAAAACCCGTGATCTCAAGCTGAAAATTTTTTTTTCCAGCCTAAACTACTAGTCTTTACGAATCTTTAGAGAGTTTGAACAACTCTCTAGCCCAGTGTATCCCAACCGGGGAGGAATTCCTCCCTGGGGAGGAATTTCATGAGTTCAGGGGAGGAATTTCCACTTTATAATCAAGTTTTCAATTCATTGTAAGTGTTGCACTTTTTTAAAAATTGACATTGGCTCTTTCAGTGAGTTATATCACTTTATATTTGTAAGTTATTTAGTTAACTAGCACACGTATATGTTGCCAAACTTTAGTGCCATTATTTGACAACAAATAGTTTTCGTCCCACTTTTATTAATCAGGTTTTTGTCACCAATAAAGACCATTGTTCCAATTGTAGTGATTACCAGCCTACGAACCCGAACATAAGCTTCAGTGTTACAGGTAAGAGGTAGGTGAGAAAAAATATATTGGTAGATCAAATATTCTTGCAGACCCTTTCCTGCTTTCAGTAGTTACGCTACCGGTAATAACTGATAACAAGCAGCAGTAGCATAACATGAAAATCATAACAAATTGACAGCGAACTAGCATTGCATTGCACAGAAGTACATTATCTGGAGCATATAAAAAAGCAATGTAAACAAATGTATGAAGTTTTCATCTGTGGAAAAAATTCTATATTTTAGCATGGTAACCAGTCTTATTTTCTCCTAAGCTTTGCAGGTCAAAATATGCTTTACTGTGTGATTCATCACTGCTTATTATTAGAGTGAAAGATACGAAGTCACAAGATTTCAACTGTTTTAAAAGTCAAAGGTGACTTTATTGCTAGCAGTCATGCTACTTCTTTGAACAAAGGGCTATTAAACACATTTTCGCATTTGTGTTAATGCAAGTGTGTGCATGTTAGAAAGAACACATGAGAGAGGTAATCGACTGTGTTTCATGCTCTTTGTATGGTTTCCCCAGGCAGCGCTGTTAGCTGGAATCGCCAAGACAACAACAGGTAAAGCATGCAACGAGTGAAAAACACTTGGTCAGTTGAACCTGGTCTGTTTTTAAATGCTAGGATACAAATGTAGTTTTCCAAATAGGCATTTTCTTGATGCTGTTCGTAAGAAATAACAAAAGGTCTTCAGGCATTGACGGCAAAACCAGCAACTGTCTTTTCTGAATTTTTTCATATTACCGTTATCTTTGAGTTACGTTTCTCCTAGCAACTGTTCTCTGAATCGTCAAAACCTGTGATTGTTGTTTTTTCGCTGATTTCTTCAGTGTGAAAGCGCTGCTTGTAAAAAAATACCACATTAAATTACTCAAAAATGTTTGGTACATTCTCTTTGTTTTGTGCAGCCTACTTCTTATACTTCATTTTCCATTCAACTTGATTCACACAAAGACATTTGAAAATATTAATGTGTGAAAAAAAACGAAGCCGGAGGTAGATCCGGAGCCGTGAAAAAAGAGCTCCGGAGCTGGAGCTACAGCCATGAAAGCTCACAGCTCTGGAGCTAGAGCCGGAGGCACTTTCATGGACAGAGGAGCTCCGGAGCCGAGCTGTGTTATTTTTACGACAGCTCCGCAGCCCTGTTCTTGTCAAAGCATATTCTTAAAGTAAGTTCAGTCGGTTGTGCACCTCAGTGTGTGCGGGATTCCTTAGGGTTTGGTTAGGGTTCTGTTGTTAGATCGAGTTTCTTGAGCAGATGCGTCTAATGAAATTAAATTTTAGTCAATCACATTATTGTCTTGTGCAGATTTCAGCCTTAACTTTTAAGCAACTATGATAGTATTTAGTAACCTAAGTTCCATAATACAAAAATATGATCAGTGATGCAGTCGCGACCGTAACATTCGAGATCGAGGCCTGGTTAAAACTTCGAGACTGGTTAAAACTTTTTAAATGTCGTCATCACTTCTAAGTCGATTTTTTTCCAACTTTCTGACATTTTTCCGACCGGTTTTGGTTGTTTCTTACCTGCAAATACAAAAAAACACAAGTTGTTGGGTTATATAATTTTTACTATACCATTTCTTTGCAATTTTCAAAGTTTCTAGACCTGCAGCTAGCCTTTGAGACCGAAACGAGACCGAGACTCGCAAAAATGGGTCTCGAGACTCCATCGCTGATGATTATTCATATATGCAGTTTGGTTTTACAGCAATCGTACCCTGTATCCAACTACTTTCGGAAGAAAAACAAGAACCAATTTCGCATTGATCGAGTTGAAAGTTGAACTAAATTGATATTTGAAACTTTTTTATTACTGGTGTATTTCAATGTGTTTTGATTGTGCTTTTGTTATCATTTTTATCTTTCTATCACGAAATTAACAGTGGCGCTATCTATAGGACAATTATATATCATTAATGATACCTGTTTAGTTAGATGTATAAACGTATTCCAAGCTTTCTGAGTGATTCTTAGACCTTTCCCCAGTTAAACTTGCTGCTTGTTTGAAGCCACCAAGCAGAGCTAATTGTACCGTACAATAATGGCTTATTGAAAGGACGTAACAACCCCAATAGGATCATATTTTAACCCCACAACATGCGATCTGCGTCATCGCAAAAATGACGTTTGAACCTTTTCAGCCACCCTGCTGAAATTGTGCAATAGGGGAGGAATGAAAAGTTCCAAAATGAGCCAAGGGAGGAATGCATCAAAAAAGGTTGAGAACCACTGCTCTAGCCCTTTCTAATGGCGAGTTATGGCCATATCCAAAAGGGGTGTTATTTTGCCTTTTGTTAACTTTTTAGGGGTCGAAATTTTGACCAATTTTTGGTTTTTGTGGCATAAGTTTGATCCAGATATGCTAGAAAGCCAATCAAGGGCTCTAAAGTTTTGTGAGATATCTTAGTTCCATAAAAATATTCGATCGAAAATGTGGGCCCATTCGATTGGCGTCCAGGGCCGGTCAAAGTAGGCCATAAAAACGCGAAAACACCCCCACTTGTGACGCCCCCCCAAGAGAACCCCTAAACCAAAACTGAAAATTTTTTTTT
>Ga0210059_1008302_pt1 | contig 16424 bp, 12 predicted proteins | sample Ectturendosymbi2_FD_188042 | JGI IMG/M metagenome (GOLD analysis project Ga0210059, IMG submission 188042) | Ecteinascidia turbinata endosymbiont from Florida, USA - Sample 2 (SPAdes) (version 2) | ecosystem: Host-associated > Tunicates > Ascidians > Unclassified | place: Key West, Florida...
CTTGTTAATTTTAAAATACCAACCCGTGGTCTAGTGGTAAGTGCGTCTGCTTCGGTGCTGGTAGGTCGAGAGTTCGACTCGGCCGGGTCTTACCAATTCATTGTAAATTGTACTGTTTCCCATCAGGGTTTTCCCGAACCTGAAAACCGTTTTTTTCGGCTACTTTCTACTACCCGAAACCCGTTTTTTTTACAACTACCAAACCCGGGTATTTTAAAAATCCTGGAATCGCTGTTGCATTCAAATATTAGTAATTCTGATAACACTGAAGTTGCAGATTGGCGCGTGCAACGGCCAAATTAGCACGTTTGAGCTTTCAACTATTCTCATGAGGCACGAGGTGCGGGTTTTGCTCGGTGACCATCGTACGTTCGTTGTTGGTCCGTTTATATTTTCGTTCAGTTGACCTATTTAGACGGATCTTAACTTCATTTTGCACATAATAGGTGTCTACGCGAACTTCAGTCCTTTCACAACCTAATTAAATAACTACCACGAGAGGTAGTTCTTTAAAGTTATGCCGTAGTTTCGTAGCTATTAGTTAGTTCATTTATAAGCTGTTATGTGTTATTTCATATAAAAGCTGTGATTCTTTGTAAAATCGATTCGTTCTTTTTCAGATTGCACTAAGTTTCTACAAAATATTTGGCTTTCCTTTAGAAGCGACTTTAAGTATATTTTTAATCATACAAATTCAGACTGAAGACATTATTAATCAAAGAAAATCAGAAGCTTAGAGCTATTTCTTAACAACAAGGCTCAACCAACACCAAAGTGCAATTTGTGCTGCGTAATACAAAAGGAGATGGTTCAAGCACCGGAAGTTTGATCAACCATTTGATATCAAAGCATAGAATCCCTGTAATCCTTGAGAGTGAAAACCACAAAGCTATTCAAGCACAGGAAGAGATCCGATCACAAATTGTGAAAAAGGAAAGGAGTCTTATTGAGGCCACAAAGAAGAGGTCAAATAACCTTGAAAAACTGTTCCATACCTTAATTACAATCAACCCCAAATCAGTGGAACCAGAGAGGGCTTTTTCAGCTGCGGGGTTATATGTCGCAAAACTCAGAAATACACTGAATGATGAAAGTGTGTTTGATTGTCATGCGTCAGTCTTATCAACATCATTGAAAAGCTGTGCTTAACTTAATTAATAATTCGCTAATAAATTGTGCAGGGACTAACAGTAGTAATTTCACAATGATATTGACTTTTTATCGCTCAAAATCGCATTCATTTCAAAACCCGAAAAAAACGGGTTTTCCCGGGTTTTTTTTCTCAGTTACCCGAAACCCGGGTTTTAAAATTTTGCTCCGAATTGGAAACACTCGTAATTTGGTACTGTGACCTTATTACCAGGTGCTCGGTGTGCGGGAGAGCTGCAGGGAACGCACTCAGAACAGAAACCGAGTGAAATGAAAGCAGAAATTGTACAAACTCAGTGGTGACGCTACAAGACCAGTTATGAAGCGCCAACAACAAACCCCCATACCACTAAAAATGTAAATTTTAAACTTTTCAGTTTTTATCTTACACATATGCGCAACATTCGAGGGCTACTGCTGTTTGATTAGATTGTATTGTTAACTGGCATGTTTCCAATCAAAGTTCGTTTAAAGTATCTCATAGTTTAAAACTCTTGGTTTATTAGAAAGAGTTTTTATTAAAGATTTGTTTAAAATGTTTAAAAATGAAAGACGTAAATGAATATTCAGTTAAATGCACACACTGGGAGAGTAATCGTGAATGTCTTAAATTCGACAAAGTAGCAAACCTTCAAGTTCAACAATAATTACTGCTAATAATTATCAATACATCGTATCAGGAAAATGCACTGCCAACAATTCACATTAAAATACATCACCTTTCTTACCAAATCCTTTAGGCCAATCCAGTTTTATCATCGGACGGGATTAATTTTGCTACATTATTCCGAGTGTGTTAGTAACAAACGCTCAATCGTTCCTTCAGCAGGCCCGCAAATAGGGAAGTAGCATTTTTGTCCTCCTGGAAAAATGTGCTGGACAAAGTTAAAAGCTATTGGACATAGTTAAAAAAAATTGTGCCGCTCACAGAAAACGTTTCGCCCTCTTGGTGTCTCAGGCTTGTTACGGGTCTGTCCGTCTGTCTCAGGACCCGGAACAATGTACGTGCTGGACCCCCCTCTCATAACCCCTGAGCCAGTAACCCAAACTCTGAGCTGCGAGTTAAACCTTACAGAGACACTCCAATTGTGTCTTTTTCTCAAACATTCGCACACTGTTGCACTTATTTGCAACGTTGCCAGTCACAACAGCAACAAAAGAACGTTCATTTTCAACGGTTGCTAGGCTACCTACGCAGCACTTTGGGGCAAAACCATGCCCGTAACTACCTAGAAAAAATGTTGGCCCCCCTGGAAAATGTGTTGACATACTTAAAACTATTGGACACAGGCCTGTAACCAGAGGAGAAGGGGGCGAAGCCTTCACTGCAAACCTTTTCGCCCCCCCTGGAAAAATCTGTTGGGCATAGTTGAAAACTATTGGACATAGTTTGAAAAATTTGGGCCCCTTTCAGAAAACTCTTTGCCACCCCTGGTGTCCCATGCTGGTTACGGGCCTGATTGGACATAGCTTAAAAATTTGGGCCCCTCTCAGAAAACTCTTCGCCCCACCTGGTGTCCCAAGCTGGTTACGGACCTGGGAAAAACCGTCTGATGGGTTGGCATTTTTGACGAATAATCGTGATGTGACATTGATCCTGAGATTGTTATCGACGAGTTCAAAAAGAAACGCAGACTGAACTTGATCTTTTAATTGTGCTCGCAGGTAGGCTATTTTGTGAAGTCCAAATTTGGCTGTTGGCATCCTCTGATTTGTTCCTATGAATCCATTTACATACTTTTAGTTAATTTTGACTTATTCAATAGACATAATTAGGGATACTCTCGAGGACAACATTACACGGCGCTTCGCTTTCCGCTACACTTAATGTTCATTGAAAACTGTTTGGTTAACAACTACATCAAAACTAGTGACATCAAAATGATTTTTCTGCAAAATAGCTAAGGTTTGAAATCTGACGACATCAGTGACTGGCCCCTCCCGAACAAAATTCCTCGCTGGGCCCCTGTCGCGATATAAGGCCATTCTATCGCCCACTGTTTTCTCCCAGCAGTGTTGTGAGGTGAAGCAGCTACACTTCGCCTCTCTTTCAGTACCGATGTCGTTATGAGACTTGGTCACTTGACTAGCAATTATTACTGATTGCCCCCACCTAGCTGGATCAGTCCCTGATTGCTATTGAGTACTTGCGCAAGTTCGTACTGCTCCCATGCTAAGTAAATCAGAGAAGATCCTAATGAGCTTGAACAGCAAGCAAAAGTCACTTTGACAACTGGCGACCACAGAAGTCTATCCAAAGAGACAACGAAAAGAGTAACAGTAAGAAAATCATGAAAGGGCGTTTGGGTCTCATGCCTTAGGTTAGTAGTTCTTAAAACTTATCCAACTTCGCGGACCCTTAGCCTATTTCTTAGCTTGGTCACTAACTGCTCTGGAGAAAGCCTTTTTCAAGATTCAAAAGAATTAAAAATGATGTTAGCAATGTTTCAGAAGAGGTTGCCCACACTAAGCATTCGGTACATAGTGACAAATTTGGGCAAACAAATTTTACTGAATTTTTGCTTTGAAAAAGGCTAGGACAAAACCTTTGTTTACAGTGCTCTGTTCAGTCTTACTGGATGCGATGATTGTAGTTTGTTTGCACGTATTTAAATCAGCGTTTCGGAGTCGGAGGTTTTTAGGTGGAGTCGGATTCCTAAGAACATTAAGAGTCGGATTTTTTATCCGATTTTTTTCGGATAACACGCATTTTTAACAGGTTTTTCATTAACTCTGATTTCATCTGGCATAATATTGTAATATAAATCATATTGTAGTACTGCTAACTGTTGTAGTAGGCTACTGGTAATAGTTAAAATTTTTGCAACCCTCGTTTGCAGTGCTCTGTGAACGGTCTCTTGCTGCTGGTCTTGGCTTGTTTTCGTTGATTACGATCTTACGTAGGTTTTGTACTAGCACTTTCTGCATAGCTGTTGGTCCTGCTTCTACTTTTAACGAATTTGACAGGGTTGGCTGTCTTAGTTTTTGCTTTTGACGTCTTTTGCGTCACACTGTTGTTTCTTGCGTCACAGAGTCTTTTGGTTTTGAATTGCTAGCATTGCCAAGTGTTGCTTTATTTTTTTGACTGAAAATGGATTAAGAATAATTCGAAACGTCTCAAAATAAAAATTGTATAGATTTTTGAAGGCTCTTTTAGTGTTGATGAAACAAATCATCATGCTTGCTTATTATTTACGTGCATTCTACGAATTATCGCGCTTAAAAGCGCTTCTTCATTTCCAAAAAATTTGCCTCCATAAAAACTGTATTGATTCGGAAAACTGCGTCATTTTGACCGCGCATTGACGCGGTTGTGCTTCGTCGTGGTTGGCCGCACGCCTCCACAAGAACGCCGAAATGGATGATTCGTCAGAATCGTTAGGCAATATCAGGGTGCCCCCTGAAAAGGTTAATGAAGTGAACGAAGCTAATACCTACACCGAAAGTGTATTTAATTAAACGAACACTACAACCAAAATACAGCTAGTTGTCTTGCAGTACAGAACGGAGTGTTTCCTCTCCGTATGCAATCCAACTGCTATGGGTAGATGAATGAAAAAAATGTAGACGTCTAATAGTCTTCCACGCCCTTCTTTGAGCATTTGAAATGTAGCAGGACAGTTTCTGTTAATTATTGCTATTAATCTAGTTTCCGTTATTGCTGTAATGTCAGGTAACATTCCAAAGCTTGTAAGATGTTCAAGTATTTCCAATTTTTTGTTAGGCTTCCGATGTCAACATGAAACAACAAGAAAATATTTTAGAATCTAGAACAATCTGAGTTCATCTACTAAGTATCACTAATTTGTCTTCGTACGAAGTATCACTAACATTTCCCTGTTAATAAACTGCAATAGATTTACTTGCCGCCACCTTTGTGGCTGATAACTATGGAAAAATAGATATATGCTTGCAAATTTTAATAATCGCAGAAAAATGAAAGTAGAAAGCAGGCAGATTCCTCAAAGACTTGCCGCCGGGCTAAAGTTTGTTTGTTGTAGCTTGCCTACGGTAGTGAAGTGGGTCTCCTGGAGGACACCAAACTGTTGCTAGGCTGTCCATGAACACAGATATTGCACATAAATTCAGCAAGCTAAACGTCAATTTAGAAAAAGGAAACACTTCACTGGTTTGAAACCATTTTGATCTTATTGGAAGTTCTGCATTTCTCAGCCGCTGCACATGCTTGCGTATGTTAGTTTGAGTTAACCGACAACGCGTACAACACTTAGAGCAAGTCAGTGTATTCTACTATTCTTCAGCTCCTTGTGATTGGAGAAAATGAAGCTGAAGCACTTTTGAAATTGAAAGACTTTCATATCCATCAGCACTCTGCCATCCATTTTCAGTTGTGTAGTGGTATTGCCAGGGTAGGTTGGATCCATCTAGTTACAATGCAACTCACTCGTGCAAAAATGTTTAACTCAGCAAAATGTATACGTTTGTGCATATCCGATATGTTGTTTTGTGCTTGCTAACGCAACACTACACAGATGTATTTAAATTGAGGTGCAAACACTGGAACGCCGAAAATACCTGTTGACCAGATTGTATCGTCAAGCATCTAACGACAGTAAAATAACTTTTACGTTAGGGTGTCCAGACAAAACACTTTTTTTTCTGAAATGCCTACTGGATTCTTATCTTTTTAACAAAGCCCAAGGCAATTAAGTGTCAACATTTTGCCGAAATTACATTTCTGTAAAATAAAGCAAAAAGTTCAATGTGTGAATGACATTATACTTTGCCCACATGTTTTAAACCAATGAAAATGATCCCCTACTTGAAGAGTAGGAACCTGTAGAGCAATACACTGAAACGACATAAGTGGTTAAACACATTGCAAAGCACATGCAGTGTTTAAAAACTTTTTTCATCTGTTTGAAACCAGTAAACCTGAAGTGAATCGCACAGAGTCGATACAATATGACCTTTGGCACAATGATTACGTTGTCACACACAGATGTGGGAAGAAAAACTGCTGCAGATTTCAGGATTTCACAAATGCTTAGAAAATTAAAAGGTCTGAAATATTTATCATAAACGTCATCTTTAAATTGTAGACTGATAGCTTAGCCCAGGGGTCACTAACCTTTTTGAAACTGCGAGCTACCGATTAATGCGGAGGGCTACTAGTTTGATAGAAGTGGGTATTACACACTTCTGAAATAAAAATTTTGCTCAATTTACCTTCCATCATTTTGATATTGGTGAAGACATTATTCATGCTAATGTTATTTTTAGAAGCCGCGGGCAACATACATGGCCCTTGCGGGCGACCTGGTGCCCGCGGGCACCACGTTGGTGACCCCTGGCTTAGCCTATATATCACGCAACATTTTCAGCAGTTTTCGAAACTGATTATGTTGCTTCATCGCAGGGACTCGTTGCATCTAGTTTAACGCCGGTTTAATTTTAGATAACTATGATCGCATGCCATAAAGTAGCTTAGCCAAGCAGCTTTTTGTAATAGGCTATAATATCTTTTGCATTTACTGGTCCGATTAGCAGGTTTTTTCGGCATGGTCACTCTTCACACCGCGGTCTACCCTTCCCTTTTGCTATTGGAGCGAAAGGAATTTTCCAGGCGTGATATCCTAAACCACTGATGAACTTTTAGTGTCCAGAAAACCTGCGTTAAATCTGATATATATCGTGTGCAACAGAGTCTAAAGCGCGCAAAATTTTAATGAATATTTTGACAAATGAAAAACTCTGAAAAGCATCAGAATTTCAAAGCCACAGCTACGCTTGCAATGGGCGCTTCCCTGGCAGCAACACATGCGTCAAGGTCCAACAAGTAAGGAGACTGTAGGAAGCACTATTGAAACAAACATAGTTGTCTCGCAAAGCAACCAAGACGGCTGTGTGCAATACAACGTAAAACGTGTGTGTTTTGCAAGCAAAGACGTTTAATGCATTTTTTGACGTCACTGAAGAAGTGGGCGACCTCAAACGGCAAAACCATCTTTTTCACACGACCTATGGTCCTGCTGCAGTGTTGTGTTACCGCCGCATATGACATAAAAACTGTGCTCTGACGTCTGCTGCTCATCTACACTTACTGTGACACTAGCCTTGTATTCGGTCATACGCCACATTTTTTAAAATGACCGAACAAAATTAAGTCATTTCGGTCATAATGTCTGAAAATACAGAATAGTGAATATTGTTACAGCGAGTTTAAATACTGTTAGCGGAAAATTGACCGAAATGTCTCCCAAGCTGTTCGCTACAATCCGCTCCATAGCGGGGAAGCCACCTTTGTTTGCGGTTATCGACGGGAGATGGTCGCAGCCAATTGTTTCAGTCATGTGGCTCAGCTCCCCACAAAAAAAGAAGTGACCGATTGCTTGTTTCGCTGTTCCCTTCGACCTTGGGATAAGTCCGTGCGGCGTGAACTTGCTGGAAACAAACTGCACACGGCGGGCCGGAAAACACCACAAACGATAGACAGGCGCAACAATTTAATCACAACACTTTACCCAATACGCAAATTCATATTTTAATGGATACAAGGATTGAAAAAGTCTTCCGACAGCGACGAGAAACGTTGGATCAGCGGAACACGACACGAGAATGCACTGTTGCTTTGTAGTACGTGTGGCCGGGAGAAGCTGCTGGACACGGAACCAAAAAAGCTTGCCATTGCCAAGCTTTTGACGCATTTTATGACCGACCGGGCCCCTGGGAGACCCGCAACATTGATTGAAGGCCCACCCATCTAGTGCAGCGCGAGAAAACGTAACTTGAAGCAATATACGTTCAAACAATGTGGCTTGGGATCTCATAATCTACATATATGAACGTCTTCACTGAAGCAAACCAAAAAACTCGATTAAACATTTGTACCGCGCTTCAGCCCGAGCTGAATTTTCAGAACAGAAAACCTTGGATTATTTCATTTTTACGTCACAATTCCATTGTTACACCACCGAGCGGTTGCAGCAGCTCACACAACAGCAAGTTATGAAATAGAACACGCACCAACACTTCTACTTAATACTGCATATCGCAAAACAACGCAATTAATTACAAATAAGAACTTAAAACGTCTCGACCGAAGGAGGTTTTAGTAGGTTTTTAATAGTTCTTTGTCTGAGCAAGTCTCAAGTATCGCAGCACCGAATCACTGTTCGTTTGTTCAACAACAGAAGACATGCAAAATAACGAAAACTCTTTGTGCCCACGCACCACTCAACATGCGACACAATCATCGCGACCGATACGACAGCGATGCAAATACGTCATCTAGCAGCGTTCTGCACAGACGCGAAAACTGCGTTTAGACATACCTCTGATCTAGAGGCAAACAAAAAGCGGACTACAACTGCTGAAAAAACAAAACATGTTCTGTCGATGTAAAAAAAACAAGCGGTCTGCCGCTTTTTTCCGTGAAAGTGACTTTCGCAACAGTGAGTCAGACACTAGGATTTTTCACCTGAGGTCGTTGTTGGCCAACCTGGTTCATTCGCACGGTCCGCTTGCCAATGGTCTAAAGCGGGAACATGTCATGGAGAAGTTTATGAGAAAATCAGTAAGACCTGACAAACACGCCATTTTTACAGTCTGGCGTTTCTCGCACCAGCGCCCAACACCTGGGTTTATCGCGATGGTCAGGATTGGAGACTTGTGGGGAGGGCGGAATTATCGACCATGGTTTTGAACAAAACGACAATGTTCACCGCCTCTCAAGATTTTCGACGGGTGAGGGATGTATGGCTTGTTGACCCCGTTTTTGACGCAACTCGCTATCGGCCAAGCCGGTACCGTGAACATAGCAAGCAGGTTTTTTTGACAGGGAACCGGATTCAAAGTGTTGCCGAAACGTTTCGCGTTTTAAGATCTACGCTGCTCGCAACGCCTGGCACGGAAGGGAGAGATACAGTCAGAGTCTCCCTCTAAGCAACTTTCGATACAGCAAACGATTCAGAGCTGATAAAAACTAGAATATACGACTTCAACTGAGAGACGAAAGTCCCTACAAACGAACGGAAGTTGGACGATCCGGGAATAGACTAGTCACTGTCAACGATACGTCAAAAAGAAGTTGTTGCGCGGCTTCTTGCGTTCGGTCGGAAATGACCGAACATTCCATCCGCCAGTGACATCACATTTATTGCGTCAAACCTACGCGAACAAAAAGCTACTCGCTTGTTTTCACCGCGTGTCGTCGCGACAACAACAGCAATGAATAGAATGAAACTGCATCGAAACTTGTCGCTAGTTGCTCTCAGTTCTTCCGGCGGTCATGAGGCACGGCTGGCCTGAGGGAGGCTTCAAATCGGGCTGTGACTGTAAACGAGCTTCAGGCCGCCGTCTTTGCTTCTGCGCGCGTCTGACGTCTTGACGTGGTGCGGGCGCTGCGCTGTGTTGACGCCTGAAACGGAAGGGAAAAAATGGGAGGAAAACGTCGGTTCGGGGCAATGCTGGTAAAAGGCGGAGCTCGCGTTTTTTTGTGCTTTGAAAAGAACTGCTGCTGCTCGACCAAGATAACCGAAATCGTAGATTCGTTTCTTCGGTTGCTTTAAGCCGAGACCAACATTACAGAGTTTCAGGAGAGCGTTGCTATGCTGGGCGCTCGTACCACCTGATCCGATCGGACGACAAGCTTTAATCGCTTTGCTTATCGAGAGGGCAAAGGTCTTCTACGCAGTACGCAGGTCAAGCCGAACGGGTGACCAGCGTGTACAAGTCACTTGGAGTGCGATTTACTGCGATACTCACTTTGATAAGCGCAAAAACTGTAAGCCGTGTGGACGAAAGAGAATATTTTCAACTTATATGCGGCAAAAAAACGAATCAATAATGCTCCATTCTACAGTGAGCCGATTCGCTTGAAACAGGGGTATGCAACCATGCAGGACTGCCGGGCCAAATGCGCACAACCAGATTGGTCCACGGGCTACAACTGCATGTGTCAAGCTCTGCGGGTTAGACAACTCGCTGGCCACCCATGGAAGATTGGCAATGCCCTTCAAAAACCGTAATGCTCGCTTGTGGAGCAACGGGCCACAAAACCTCAGCTCCCGCGCCATTTTTGGCCCGCGGTTGAATACTCCTGGCTTAAAACATAGCAGAATTACGCAAGGAAAGTAGGCCACTATTTACCATGTTACCGGTCAATACCACACCGCAGTGTTGACGCTCGACAAACACCACAAATAAAAATCCGTTCGACTCCAGCGGACGGTCATCAGCACAAGAAACTGCTGCAACTTGTAGCCTTTGCCTACGCGCGCAACACGCTGCACTAAGAGAGTACTGTCGTATATCAGTGTTTCATCTCAACTGTGTACCTGATTGAGCTACGTTCTGTCACTACACCACATGTCCGCGGAAAGATCCACTCACGAAGGCCATTTTCTTGTGCATATATTTCACACTAAGCGATAAATCGCAAGTCATAGTTATCCAGATCGCCAAAAAACACACAAGCAAATCTAAGAAAGGAATAAGACCCCGGTTTTTATCATTTTTCCCAAATGGAAACGCAACAAGTAATGGTCGCGATTGAAAACAGTGCTGGCCGTGAACAAAGAAAAACGCCCTTACAAAAGCAAAGGAACATTAGTTTTCTTACCTGCCAGGGGCGTTCTGGTGTCCCAGTCCTTGCCGGGGGTCTTTCTGGGCGAGGAGCTGTACTTGTAATGACCGTTGCCGTACGCGTTGCGTTCCTTCTCTCGCTGCACGGTGGTGGTGATTTGGAGGGGGGACACCATGCCGTCTTCCATCAGCTCCCCGCTAAAAGTATTTCTGAGCTTAATATTCGGAGTGACGAGAAAAGGCGCAGTAGGAAATAAGCTTCTGAGTGCTTTAACAACAAAATTGCTTAATGTCAAGATTTTCGAGTCTTAAACTTCAAGAGGATATTTGCTATTTCGATTGCATGAGGAATCTTCAATATGACAGCAAAAATGCACGGAATGGAGATTCCGATTACAAACTTACTGTAACAGTTTTGTTGAGAAAACAACAATTCAAGACAGTGTTTAGATGATACCGCAGCATTGCTTGACTAACAGCAGTTATTCAAAACCGGCTTTTCTACACTGAAGTTCAAGAGCTTCGCCGATTACATGCCATGTGGCGACTCTGCGGCCGCAACGGGAAACACGTCACGCGAACATGACGTAATTATTTCACGACAGGGCGAACTACAGCGTCGCGCGCGTTGTCCCGTGTCTTTGATCCAGCGCCGCTGTCAAAACGCGCGACCCGAAACCGGAGAGCGACTTTTTTCCGGGCGACAGCAGCAGCTGATCAGCGGTGCGATAACAATGCCGGCGAGAGGACGTCACAATAAGGCAGCGAGCACAGGGCTTACCCCAAGCCGGAAGAGGACAAGTTGCGTCTGTTGGACTGGCGACTGTGTCGTCTGTTAGGATAGGGATTGCCCTGCGTCCTGCCAAAAAATCGGTGCTGTGGTTAGCGACGCTTTTCTTTTGAATGGGCCGAGGATGAATGCAAGCAGCAATAGCGCAAGAAAGACAAGAGCAGCGGCTTGCTTACTTGATCTCGGTGTACGGGATGTCGTGCAAATTGTCCGGTGAATCGCCCGGGTCGACGTGGTCTCGTCTGCAAATACACGTCCACGACGTTATTTTGTTCGGGTTGCGTGAACTTGCTCTAAACACTGGATTCTTTGCGCAGCGCATTTAACACATGCTCGCGAATTTGATATTTATTTCTCTAAAAACAGAGGAAAATACAAATGCTCAAGTCGTTGAAACAACAACTGGCCATAAAAGAAGCACTATACATTTTTTACTTTTGTAACTCATCCTCCAGCTTTTACCAATTCGCCTGCACCGGCAAATGCGAGGTAATCTGTGGCGATATCGCCTGTTTTTATACCAGAGTATTAGCATTTTATAAGCCCAAGCACCGACATTATTGGGAACAGCTAAGAACAGCAGTGTTGGCGGAATTGGAAGAAGACGTGCGCTCCCGATATTCTTGCCTGGCCCCAACTGTTTAGCTTTGTTGCAGCTACCTTCTACATGGCAACCCGCACAGTTGATCTCAACGTGTATTATTGGGGTTACTCTGCGCAGAACCATCGCCAGGAAGTCTTCAACAGCGGGCTTGACACTGAAAATTTGATAAAAACTCCAGTGATTTATAGTGTTTCATATTTTAATTTGGGGGGTTTGGCGCTTTTGTTTGGGGGGCTAAGCCCACCATGCCGACGGGACTGACTCGGCGTTTCATTTCTGTCTGAGGTTAATCTTCACGTGTGCGAACGTAGGTCGCGATATTGGGTTTCTTTTTCGGCGGAGCCTGGCATTTTTCCGCGAGGAGAAGCAAATATATGCGAAACGTCAAAGCTAAGCACACAAAACACACTTGACGCGAGGACCTAATTGACTTATCAGTGGAAAAACAACACCGAGGTGAATGTTGTCGGTTATCGCCGAACCGAATCGGCGACTTTCCCAGCGACCGCAGACTGTATTTGCACAACGCCGCTTTGTCGCCATGCTGGTTAACGGGAGCCTGCCTGAAACCTGCGAAGCCGGAATATGCCAGCTGCTTACGCTGCTGAACCCACGACCCTTCCCAGAGGAAAAGCGGGTGTGGGAATGAATGGAACGTAAGGCGTCGAGGTTCAAATCAAACATCACATTTTTAGTAGGAAGTCGATTCCGAGCAAACACTGCACATCCTCAGTCCTGAAATCTTATTCAAACAGAAATGCTTTGCCGAAGCTTTCGTGCTTCCTCGGACAGACAATGGTTTGCGACGCAGGCAACTTTGAAACAGACGTTATCGCAACGCACGGCAACCTCCGCATGAGGTGGAGAGCAACGGCGCTGTTACGATCGGCGTGGATTCTCACCTGATGTGCTGCCATAGTTCGAGCCTGGCCTGCTCGTCTTCTCGCGACAACCTGGAAAACAAACAAAACGATTGTTTTGAAAACAAACAAATGATTGTTTTGTTTCAGGATCAGGCGCTCGAGCCTGGCATTGAATTACGCGTCGAAAACTGCGATTTGCAATTTTACGAAAATCAAGTTTCGAAAACGATTTGCAAGCAGTGCAAACAAAGAATCCGGCCTGAAAACCCCAGCAAGTATTTGTCTTGCTCAGACAGATAATTATAATAAGATAAAAAAAACTCGCCTTTTCTGTTTTCGCTGCGAGCTAGTTTCCGATTTCGGCGACGACACCGAGTTCGTGTGTTGGCGCCGTTTCGACTTCTCGATGTCGGCGCGTACCCGGTTCCCCATCTCCGTGTCCGTGTAATAAGCTCTCCTCCTGCAGGAAATTCAAAGTTTAGTAACACACCACCGATGTGTGCACGCCGCTTGCGCGGTTAACTCAGCCTGAACACTGGCAAGGAGGTGATAGCATTCCAGCTTTAGATACTGAGACCAGGGATTTGATTTTGGCCGTCGTCGAAGAGTCAAGGTTACGGTTGACTGAACAGCGCAGCTTACAGTTGATCCAATTGAAGTGAAACCGCTGTGTCAGTTGATCATCTTGATGTCGAGTGTTCGGGTCAAATGCAATTTTTCGCGAAAAAAAAGCGTTTTCAACCACTGATGACAGAAAAGAGCAGTTTCAAAATCCGTAATCGCATCCCATCGGCTGATGATGATTAGAAATAAATGGTATTATCAGCTTGGGAAGCCTTTCTAAATCGTGCAGTGACAGTATGGCAAAAGCGGAAGCAAAAAAACACTGAGCAGGTTAAAGAATAAACCTCATTTCAGAGTGAAGAGATTCATCTGTCGTGCAGTTTTAAGCGCTGACCCGAAATACGCGGCATAAGCTGCGGTTTGACATCAAACGAACTTCGACTGCGATGCCAACTACCGAAGTTTGCGCGGCATAATAAAAATCGAACGCTACGACATTAGCCAAAATTGAATTTTTTAAACATATGCGTTGGGCGAGGTAGGAGCGATGCACAGATCCATTCCGGCTTTATTCCACACGTAAGTTGAGCGCAGGATTACCAAATGTCAAGTGGTTTAGCAGCAGAACTTCGTACAAGGGCGGCACTAAAATTTACGAGACGGTTTAAAAAAAGTAGGAAGAAAAGCACACAGCAGCAGGGCTCTACTGGTAATTCGTTCGGTAATCGACAAGAAAGCCGTGTCCATAAAACGCCGGATATTGATCGGTGTCATAAAACTTATCGCCGTTGGGCGCCATGCTGCTGAGCCAATTACCTCCTCCTGTGAGACGCATCGCTGGCGTCGCTCTGGTAATTGTTTGAGCGATTGTGACGTGATCGCCGGATTCTGCGCTTGCTCGGACTGTCCGACTCTTCGCCGCTCGAGCGGCCGCGATGCGACCTGCGCAAAAATCCCCGTTATTTCGGCGGAGCCAGGGGGAGGGGGCAAAGGACTCCAGCACCGCTTTTTTGTGAAGAGCGTCACAACAGGAACAAGTATCGGCTTCTTTGTTTTGAAGGAAAACAAGCAACATTCAAGAGGATTCTACGAAATCGCGAAAACAGACGCGGCAACGAAGTATTTGTGGTAATTTTTGACGCAACCGCTTCTCTCTATTTGCAAACATGAACGCGTCTTGATCACAAGTGTGACTTTCCAGCCGGTTCAAAACTGCGAGCAACCAACCAGGTCTCACGGAAATCTCCGTCGCTCGAATCGCAGCGACACAGCCGCAGGTTCGGGTCAGAAACAGCATCTGCGCATCTCGGAAAACACTCAACGAACTTACTGCGATGTCGGCAGCAACCGAGGTACTAACCCAGCTGCTGCTTCCGATTGAAGTGAGCATTTCTTTCAGTTAACCAGAAAGATCATTCTATCAACGATGATTTAACTGAACTTGGCGACGGTCGGTGTATTAAACAGTCCTGATTTTCGACACAGCAACTGATCTGTGTCACTCCGTGCAATGATTTAGGTCGGGATATTTTGAAAGGAAATTGCGACATGACGGCGCCGGCTGCGTCGGGTTTGAATTTATTATTAATCCATGTGTTTGGTCGACTTTTCAGTTCAATCTCCCATCGATCTCAACGTCACGGCTACTTCCAGCGCTTTTGATGGAAGCACTTGGAAAGTGAGACAGCTTGTGCATTAGCGCTGTGTGTGTTGTCATAAAAACTACATATTTTGTTGTCATAAAAGAGACAGACGCACACATCATGACATTATCCAATAGACCTGCACTGCTTTGCTCAACACGAAAGTGCGTTTTGCCAAACAACACAAAAAGAAGGTGAAGCCAAAGGAGCGGACGGAAACGATCAAGCTGTTTGAGATCGCGCTTTGATCATGTGCATGCACTTGCGCCGTTTGCTTCACCTCCTCCGTTTGTTTCTGGTTTGAAACCTGTTGCCAAGCAACACGGACAGCACACTCGTTCACAAACAACCGTGCAAGCATCATGCCGGTCCCGGACATGGCGGTGCGTGACGAAAACAGAAAGAAACAAACAAACGTGTGCGTTCAGACGCCTGACGGTTTTCCTGAAGACTTGTGCGATGCGAACCAGAGTTTATTCGCGACAGCAAAGAAACAACCAATAAAGAACGAGCTTTGCAACAGTTGCAGCGCGACCTCTTTCCGTCGCGGCGAGCGGAATGAAGAACGGAGTGCCGCGGTGAAACAGGCGCACGCTGCGGCTTTGAATGCCATCGTTCGGTTGCTCGGCGCAAAAGCATCGCTGTTATTCAGCGCTGAGCGCTCAGCAGACAAGGCGTGCGACATTGACCTCATGCAGTGCTGTGGGTGCGTTGAAAAAACAATAATATAGCTGCAACAATTAAATCGCAATGTCACCTTCTTCCCCAACGATGGACGATATAGAAGTGTACACACGCATTAGATGCGTAAGCAATGGCGAGTTGTAAGCCTCGATCTTTTCTTTCTATCACCACAGCAAACAAACCACACAGTGCGTTACTTTGTCCCAACGCAGATACACAAAAACCCCGAAACGTACAGTCTTTGTTGAAATCCACCGCACCGGACCTGTTGGCGACGCAAGTCAAGCGTGAAGTTTATTTACCTGAGCTTTCGGCTGCGGTTCTCGTTGTCGCTCAGCGACTGCAACTGTCTATTGCGTTCGCGCCGTTCGCTTTTCGGCGTCATGTACTTTACGGCGCTGTGCTCGGCATCCGACACGCTGAACATTCCTCTGCGAACAAGCAGTTGGTGGCGAGTAGTAAAGCGGCGAAAGCAAGGGGGAGGGGGTCGGTCCAAGGATTAGGCAATCGGGGGCAGCCTCATGCGGATGGGGTAAACCAACATGTCACAGTTGTAGGGGGGGGGGGGGTTTAAAGCAAAA
>Ga0210059_1008303_pt1 | contig 16421 bp, 8 predicted proteins | sample Ectturendosymbi2_FD_188042 | JGI IMG/M metagenome (GOLD analysis project Ga0210059, IMG submission 188042) | Ecteinascidia turbinata endosymbiont from Florida, USA - Sample 2 (SPAdes) (version 2) | ecosystem: Host-associated > Tunicates > Ascidians > Unclassified | place: Key West, Florida...
GATCAGCTGCATATCAAACACAAACAACCGTTCTTTCGCGTGATTCACACGAAACATCAGGTACGATTCTGCAAACGCTGGACGCAAACAACATGCTTTGAGCATGATGATACTATACTCTGCATGAGGCTTGACCACCGGTATGGAGACTCGTTGAGAGACCCTGGCGTTATACACGAAATTTGATCTAAGAAATATAGATTGTTGACGAATAATTATAGCACTGATCATAAACCGCCAACTAACTGTCACGCGTACCAGAGATTGCTAAATGCCTTCTTGAATCATGGGGCCCTAGGCTACCCTATCCAAGGGCACACACAAGGGGGGTTGCGTTTACCCCCCCCTTTGAGCTTGATATTTTACAAAAAACTTAATTACCTTCGCAATGAGATTAATTGTTTTCGCATACATTGCTTGTTAATTTCTCGACTTAATGTAAATACCACGGATGAAATTTGCAGCAAATTGCAAGGAACATTGTAAATGGACTAAAAAAGTAATAATTACTTTTGTGGGAATCTGGGTTATCGTTTGCGTCCAGATGCCATCTCACCACATTTTGCAGACCTTTCGTCCACTACGCATTTTTAAGAACGTATTCCGCTGTAGCCGCTGTAGTTCACTTTATCCGAAACCATTGTTTATATAATGTCTGCCAAGGTCGTACGCAAGGGAGTTGGGGTTAACTCCCCACTTTAGTTTCACATGTTACAAAATCTTTATAACCTTCGAAAAGTAGAATAATTGTTTCCACATACTTTTTGCTTGTTAATTTGTCGAATAAATGCAAAAATTGTAGTTGTAAATGTTCTGACATAGTGATGAGTGTGTTTTTCCCGTTTTAACGCTCAGCCTGATATTTTTGCAAATATATGAACTGCTGTGTAGTAACGTTGAGTGTATTTTCCTCCGATATCTTAACTTGGGGCGCTGATATTTTAGCTCATATTCAGTGCCAAGGGCGTACGCAAAGGGGATGGGTTAAATACGCCCCCTTGAGCTTGATATTTTACAAAAACCTTATTACCTGCGCAAAGGAGATAAATTGGTTTTCGCATACGATTTGCTTGTTAATTTGTCGACTCCCTTGAAATTTGCATGCAAAATTATTCCTTGCAAATAACACGGAAATGAGTTTGCATGCAAATTTCAGTAACATTGTGAATGGGCCAAAGGTAATAATTAGGTTTCGGTAGGAACCTGGGTTACCATCTGGGTACAAAAACCATCTCCCCAGTTTTTGCAGACCTTTCGTCCACTAGGCTATGCATGTTTTATGATTGTGTTCCGCGATAGTTAACTTTATCTGAAAAATTTCATTTATTTTGTCTGCTAAGGCTGATCAGCGCAAGCGCTGACCGCATTGCCGGCATTAAGGCTGCCAATTTCTGTAGCATGATAGAACTGTTGCACGAGCTCAAATACAGCAGTTTTTAACATAGAACCATTCCGGCATGTATTGTGTCTCGGCAGGAAAAAGGTAAACTAAACGTTTGCTGGACTTCTGTAAATAACAACAAAATTGATAGTTTTCTTGCGTACTTTTTGCGCATTCTCAATTCCTATGTAGTTTAGCAAGATTGGATTTTTCAAATCGGGGTGGCCCAGCCCGTCCACTCGCACTTACTCAATGCTCGACTGCTCGCATTCGACAAGACATTAGCGCAGCCAAGTTTTTCCGTGGTAAATTGCTCTGACGAATGGATGAGTGTGTTGCACTCCCCTGTTTTAATACGCAGCATGATATTTCTGCAGTGATGAAGTGCTGTTTTGCAGCGTTGAGTGTATTTTCTTTCGATATCCTAACTTGGAGCGTTAATAGTTATATTCAGTGCAATGACACAAAATAAAGAGAGTTGGTGTATAGAAAAATGGGAATATTAAGTCAACTAACGTCGCCAAAATGTTGGTTTGGAAACAGGACTATGACGTCAAACTGACGTGACAAACAGCGCACGCCAAATACGAATAACTACCCTATGCCACTGATGAATCCCCCCCATGAAAATTTTCTGCTTACGCCACTGACCCTACCAAGTTTATTGGAACACTCGCCCCTGCCTGTCACCAGCCGTGTGCTGGCCGTTGTAGTTTAGGAATTGTGTAGTAGTGGATGTGCGTTACTGCAAGCTATGTTCTCCGCTGCACTTGGAACATTAGTCTTTGTCTCCGCATTTGTGCCAACATGACCAAAACGGTTGCATTTATAGCAACGCTTCGATTTGGGATACTCACGAACTGTGAAAAAGTTCTAGTAACCTATTTTGACAAGTGTTGGCGTGACAGGTAAAACGGAGTATGACAGTTTGGGAATGGAGATGCACTTGTTGCTTCTGGTATGAGATTAAATCGTTTCATGAAATAATCCCTACATTCAGGGCCGCATTTAGGTGATGCGAGGTCCTTGTGAGGTCCAATCTTCCATAGAAAAAGCGCCAAGCGGGAAACGTCGATAATGACCCTCTGAAAGCTCGTTAAATAAATAACTTGGAAATCCTTACTAGAGTGCCACACGATCACTACGATTTTTGCTGCCTTACTTTCGACGTAAAAGCGTTTAATGACACCGAATTGTGGAAATCGTGCTTGACTGGCAGAAATACGATTAATTTCGATAGGCGAACCAACCAAATGCGTCACGGGTAATTTGACAAAACTCACTGCCTAGGTTGAGTTTAACATTTCGTATATTTGTTCAACAGTTGCATCCAAAATATAACAATTTCCTGGAAATCAAACATCCTGGACATATGTGTGTCAGCATAAATACGTTCAAGCACAAGTGCGACGTTGCACAAGTGCGTCAGGACCACGTTGCAACTCGCCTATCACGGCAGTAAAAATCTCGCACACACGAGCAAAACACGTAAACGCACCCAAATGGTTGAAACTGGTAGGGTCACGATTCGCGTGTTTGTTACTTGTTGACACTGCAAGGAATCGAACGCAACGAAACTGTTTCGCGAAAGGATATGTATTTTAAACTCCCCTTATGCTGTCATTATGGAAATACGTATTACAAAGAAATGAAAAGCTGCAATCATCGAATCAAGTAAGGCTGAACCGAGTACATCAAACAATTAAGTTCTTGGCCTTCTTCATACCAAATTCATCTAGGAATTCATTAAAATTTGTTTAATTGTCAAATTTAATGCACCGAATGCTTTGTGTGAACATCCTGTCCTGGAACAATGTGACCCTTTCAATTCGTTTATAGTTATTTTGAATCTTGAAATAGATTCTTTCTTCTGAGAGCTAATGACCATCAAGCTAGGAAGTAAGGGTGTATGTGCTTGGATAAACCACGAACCACTAATCCAAGGCATCAAACCCAAACGCAGTTCTGTCATTTGTTTGCTGTTTGCTAACTTTTTTTCTTCTTGGGATAGAGTTCTGTGGTTGTCATTCGGTAGAGCGAATTTTGATTATTTTAGCTTATCAAAATCTTTAAATTTGTTTAGCATGGGAGCAGTGCAGACGTGCACAAGTACTCAATAGCAATCTGATTTCTGATTGACTTTAATAAAAATGGAAAAAAAACACATTTAAAAACACCAAACGAGCTTGGCGTAATTAAAACCACGATATTGCTCAAACTCAGCAGCCACCAAGTTTTGTGGAGGATGCTGCTAGCCTTACGTCTCTTATCTGCAGTATAACCTTCCTTATGGGCTAAGCTTTAACAAGGTGCATATCAAACGCGAACAGCCACACCACAAGTTCTCGCTTGATTCACACGTAACAATCAACACGATTAACCAAACGCAGCCAACGTGCTTTGGGTATGCCGAGAGGGTACAGACGGCATGAGGCTTGACGTGACCAACGATCATGTTGAGATTCATGAAAACTCGTTGGAAGACCTGGAGTTATTGACACGAAATCTGATTACGTGAGTAAATCTAAATTCCATTAGTAACTAAGAAATAGAATGTTGATAATATTTACCGAACTGATCATATACCGGCAAATGACTCTATGCCTACCACAGTTTGCTGGAGGTCGCCTTGCATCTTGAGGCCCCAGGCATAAGCCTACATATCCTATTGGTAAATCCAGCCCTGACTAGAGTCCAAATACTCTAGTATCACCAGGACTGTCATTTGCAAAGGCACATCGTAAATAACATCTTTCTCGCCATTAGTTGCAACAGTGAAAGCAGTATTGGGATGGAGGCTGTTCCATCACCGAGAGTAGATTAATTGAGCAAAGTTTATCTCTTGAAGACTCGCTTCGCCACGAGTTGCCATTTTGCCTGATAATGAATGCGTCATAATCGCCTATGCGTTTCATAAGACAACTGCCGGAAACGATGGGGTTATAAGACTAGGTGGTCTGTCTAACAAACACTGAAGAACCACTGGTTGAACTGCAATAGTGCGATTAATCTCACTGGAAGTATGATTTACTTTTTCATCTGAAATTGCCTTTCGTTTCATGTTGAGATTTCCCTGGAGGTTTTCTATACCCATCAGTAATCGGATGAATCTGGAGTCATCCATTGTAACAACATCTACGTCCACTATTACCTGGTTGAAGCTCGAGGGGATAGAAACTATGGGAATAAAACACGTCTGTAGTAAGGCTGGAAACACTTCAACCAACATCAAACAAACCTCGAAACTCGCTCACCAAAAGAAACATCCGCACACCTCCGAAACAAAAAACAACTCCTCGCCAAGCATGCAACCAACTGCGAATCTCGGAATGACACGCATCAAGGCACGGCTGTCCCGAACACAACAAGAATGCAGACCACGAAAAGCAAAACGCGGGCAATCAGCAGAAGCAGGGCCGTTCATAATTACCACAACCTAATCCGCTGAAAAAAACTCTTCTTTGGTGGTCTCATTGGAAAGCACAAGCTTTTTAAATTTTTTACAAGTGAGAATTTGTTCACTTCAAAGCAAAAAAGATGGAGATAAAAGTTAAAACAAGAAATAGCCTTTATTAGAAGCTCTGCAATGAAGATCTGAGCGGCGAGAGGAAGTTCAAAGTTAAGTCAATCAAACCGAACTGACAAGCGAATTGAACTTACAATGCAATTACTTCACTCTTGTTGAACTGCGTTTTCGTTCGATGAACAACTGGCTTGGAGAAGACTGCTAACCTTAACTGATTACGTTTCTCGCTTTCGGTAACCACAAGAACAGACGCGTTTTTGTATGAAGGTAAAGTCTGGACGCACGATCAACTATTCGCTTTATGATGCAATACGAAAGAAACAAGCTTCAAAAAAGAGGATCCCCCCAAATTCCCCAAAGGCCAATTTTAGAGTTATTCTCAATACAACCACTTGGATACCAATGCAAACTGTTCATTGTGTGAATTAGAAATGTATTGTGCAAAGATTACACAACTGCCACGATACACATGAAGAAACAAATTACTAAACGCAGCACAATGCGCATGGTTAATTGATGAAATAGAAGCATGCAGCCACCTAATACAGTGACAAACAGGAACGAGTGTGTTGGATGACATTCACAATTTTGCCTTGCTCAGGCTGCAGGGCGGCTTAAAGTGCCTTTACGTTTATGAACCTGGACGTCCAAGTAATGGTTTTAACACTAATCTTCGTGCGCAAATAGATAAAACCTAATTAAGTCAGTATCGAGAGGAGGCAATTGATAAAGGTATTTGCACGACCGACAAATAAGGCGAAACACCTTTGTGGAGAAAGGTAAGGTGGCGAACACTTCATAAAATTGTGCTCTGGTTTGCATGAGATTTTTGGCTTCCACAGGTTCTACCTCTCATCTTCGTCATTTGTTTCAATATCAAAGAGTCAGTTTTGCTTTGACGAAATATTAAAATATGTAATTTTAAGTATGTTAAAATCTGCAAGCTTCTGTCAAGATGCAGTTGAGCCGCAACCAACTAAATACGTTCCAAAACACAAGGATCTTTCCAGAACTGAACAACGTTACGTTGGCAGATCTGCAATCAAAGTTAATACGACAGACACACGTTTTGACCTGCTCATTGTGAGTTTAATCACCACACAATACCTTACTTGCATGTTGCAATAGCTGTAGATGGACTATTGCACTAGTAGCAATCACATGCAATCCATAGAGTGGCAGATGGTGGAGCACAGATATAACGCGCTAGCATAAGAGTTGAGCACCTTTGATAACGTTCAATAATTAGAGAAAATTCATCGTGCATTCAAACGAGGTAATTGTTTATTAAGAATGAGATTTATAAGTTGTTTGTCTATTTCTCGAGCGCAGAGCATCTGGCGAGAATGAAGACCAACCACCACCGCGCGGGCCCCAATGCAGCTGCATCGGTTGCATCAACTAAAGGCAGACCCCTCAAATTTGAGGAGTGGCCCTTGTGCTGCACACCAACTAGAGAGCATATGGACCAAGACGTTTAAATGAAGTGTATGCGCTGAGTCTCTTCGTTATAACGTGTCAGATTTCTCAAAACAAAAACTCTTTCAGCTCTTTTTGACATGGAATCAGTCGTTCCTACCATAAAAGCGGTCAAACCCTTTATCAGATAAAACATCTCCAGCAATATTTGAAAGTCAATGTTGCAAATTTGCAAATGTGTATTTTTGATAGAAGAAACGTGTATTCTTAAGAGAAGAAACTTTTACTTACAATCAACACGTAACCAAAAATCAAATACAAGAAGTATTTTCAGCTTTTTGGAAGACAATTATCATCTATGATTATGACTAAAAGTATCACAGAACAATTCTTACAACTATTTGTTCGAAGTACCTGAATTGAGGTTAAATGAGTTCAGACACAGAAAGGAGGATGCTGAAGTTCAGAATGAAAGTTTATGTTTTTAATCGTTTTGTTGAAACTTAACTTGAGATTGAAAATAAGACTGAGACTTCTTAGGAAGTGATGCTGAATCCAAAAGTTTTAAATGAAGTTTTCACTTGCATCATGTTGCGACCGCAAATCCCTAGTTGCAAGCGCGCAAAGCTTCACATTGTGGCAGCAAGCAACAAGATGGAGATCACACGCTGCGACCACTCTGTTGCTGCTTGTTCACACCAGTTGCATATGGATGGTATTCTTAGCGCACATACCGTTCGTGGTGAATCGCGCATGAGACGTCGTTCCTACCGAGAAACTTCAAGAACTAAAAAAGTTGCATCGATTACTATTGTTCTCAAGATATTTACATCTTGAAGGAAACGTTTGCGTAACAATCAGATTCTCATAGCATCTGACGTAAAGTCTTCACAACCAGATTCTGAACGTCCTCTTGCTTGAAACAGCAAGGACTGATATATTCTTTCTTATAGCGTGAGAACGACGAGTCTTGTACATACGGCAAGCGAGCGTCTTTGTCGATCACAATGTCTGAGCGTTGTGTTGGGTCACAATACCACAGTTTTATCATAATGGATGTTGGTGCTGGCATAATACGCTTAGCTCAACCTAAAGCATTAGGTAAGAGCGCTGTGTTCAGTGTTTTATTTTACTTCGCCTTAACCATTAAGCCAAAAGAAGCTTCCGATAGTGATTTCACTATCGAGGATATTATGCTTTGGCCGGGTATGCGCTTCTCCTTGCGCTCTCAATGTAAGCGCTGCTCCGCAGGGCGCTTACAAGTGTTGCCTGCCTTGCGGTTTTCCCGCGAATTTGGGCTTGTTTTTAGAGGATTTGCGGCTTTTTTTTAAGGCTTGGGGATTGCTTGTTTTTGGGGTTGTTTTGATTAAAATGTGCTTGTTTTTTGGGCTTGTTTTTTTGCAGATTTCTTTTTTGCGGATTGTTTTTTTTCAAATTTTATGGCACTTTTGCTGTTTCAATTCAATGCTAAACGAAGTTTGAGCGGGCTTTTGTGCAAATTTGCACAGTTTTGGCTTGTTTTTCAGGATGTGCCTCGCTGCTTTTGTATTTAATTTACCTGTTGGTTTTATGTTTTTTCAATTTTCCTACTCAACGCAAATTGGGCTTGTTTTTTCGGTTAAATTACCTGCTTTGGGCGTATTTTTCAAACTTCCTTGCCTGTTTTCATAGAATAACCTGGCATCACAGGCTGAGTTGATGCAGCTTTACAGTTAATGGTTGGTGGGGCACAAAACAAAGATTGAAGAAATTGTAGGCCTAAATCACAAATCTTAATTTTAGCCAAGGGATTTTTGCGCCCCCGCCAAAGTGGCGCCCATGGCACGATTCATGCCTGCTATACCCTAGAGACGCCACTGTTTGTTTTGATAAACACCATTACACTAAATATAGCCTACTGCTCAGCGAACCACTTTGAGCTTCAACTACAGTTGTAATTACTGCGTTTAGGAAATAAACTGCAGATTGCAGAGTGAAGTTCGATCAATTGATTTCATAACAATGATCATAACGTGTCGTTACCTCCATTCTCTGGGATTGGCAGGGTTGCAAGGTTGGATGTTTAGACGCCACCTTTCAAAATATTGATTACGCCAAATATAACGTTGAATTCGTACAAGCTATAGAATACTGAACCTAGTCGAATGGAGAATCTGTATTGTTGTTATGCCAAGAGGGTCGTGCGTTCGACTCTCTCTTTGGTTGGCTCAGAACGATGCATAATTACGGCTGCAATACTCATATGCAATCCAACTCAAAGACAATTAAATGTTTTGGAAAGGAAATGAAGTTAACATATGCTCTATCACAGGCTCACAGCACCATAACAGTTGAAACTACAGAGACTTCATAATATTCGCTGTTAGCAGTACTACAATGAGAAGCGCTGTTGAGCTCAGCAATAGCGTGTAAGATATCAAACCAGACAAATAACAAATATGCAACACAAACCGCTCATTAGAGCTGGGCTACACATATAAATTATGTACAACTGTGCTAAATGTTGTTAAGTATATGTACCCAGAGGTGGGCAACCGCTACTTTAAAAATAACGACGCTCCCGCTATTCGTTAAATGTAATAGCAACGCTACTACTACCGCTACTGAACAAAAATAGTAGTGAGCTATCGCTACTGCTATTCGCTACCACTCCTTTTGGTGCACTTTAAAAACCTTTTTGGTGCTGTTTTACTGACGTAGGGTCTATTTTGAAAAGCACAACCTTGAAATGTTTTTTTTTTAATTGTCAATTTTGTCGGAAGCCCTTTTTTTAAAACCATGTTCTGAAAACAAGTCATTCAGCAGTTATGGTATAGGAAACTATCATTTTGCAGTGTATGCGCAAATAAATGACACGTAGAGTGCAGGCATACCCATAGGGTGCATTTAGCTTTGTGAATGGATTGATGCAGGTTTTCCAATCGCCTTTATCAATGCTGGTTTCTCGCTGGAGTTGAATGAAGAACTCAAGCGAATGGTCAAGCAATAAAAAAGTCAAAATTTTTTTGACAAGGTTTAATGCGCGTGTAAGTTGAATCAGGCCCACAACCACGGTGGGAGAAGACCGGGCAATTGCAGCTGTTCCCGAAACTTTTATTCATCATTTTATGCTTGTAAAAAGAGGTGATGTTGATCTATGTTTCATGTGAAAGCCCCCTGAACAAATTCTTGACTACTTGTATTTTGAGCTAACCTCCTTGTTTCTGTATAGTTCAGTTTATTCGCAACAGCAAGCTCTGCATAGACGTAGTTTACATAGCTTGCGCACAAAAGATGTTATTTAGATATTCGACAGCGAATTGTAAAACCACCGTTTCATTCCAGCTGTTGAAAGTGCAGTCCAAGTGTTGAATGCTTTAGCTTCAAAGGTGTTCAGTGCGCATCAAGCGGTCCGCACCAGTTGCTTTTGGTTTACTATAGCCTAAAGACTTTCGAGTAATCAACGATTGGGCTCTGTTTTCATTTTTTGCAATGATTCAAACTAGCACATATCTATACTCAAGTCACTAGTCTCCGGAAAGCTAAAAAGCAACCGAATGAATCGAGTAAATTGTTTTTATTGGAAAACGATTCCACATTACAATTCGCATCCTCAGCGTGAAAGCTTATTAGTACCGAATCTCCTATCATAAGTCTTTGATTCTTTATGTAAGTTCAGTTTCCTTTGAGATGTATTCAATGCTTATGCGTACATTTTCGTAATGCATAGAGTATCTGAAACAAAGTTTGCATAAAAATCGGCGCGAAATACTACTAACCACTTAGACTGAGGAAATCTTAGCCAATCGGTCAGAATACAGTTCCTTTTCTTATGCGAAGTTGCATCTTCCAAATGTTGGTGTTACATTTCAGGCAAATTTCATACGCAAAATTGGACACCATGGTATTTGCAGTTTACCACCTGGAGGTGAATAAAATTTTAGCAAGATTGTGGTGATACAGGAAAGCAATCACTTGACGCTTGGTTTCAGGCTGTGTTAAAAGTATGAATGGAGATCCAAGAAAAATTTCTTCAACACGGAATCTGCATGTTTAACCCAGGCGATAGCCTGGAGTTATGAACGCATATTAGAGCAGTGAGATTTGTTAATTTGAAATTTATTCAAGCAAACTCACGATAACAAGTTTAATGCGAAGTGCTTCATCCGTCATTTCAAAGGGAGTAGCCTACTTTCCATTAGTTTCCTCAACACGTTTGTTTTTCAAATGGGTGCGTAGGAGTTTGAGCGGAAGCCCTGTAGCATGCTCGGAAATCTAAATTCCAAGTGACTGAGAATGGTGACTTAGCAACATCCACTGATCATGCGTGTTGATGATATTCGTGCATCATACTAGTGCATGAACCCGTGTGTATATATGTGCGACGTGGTCGTGCGCGCTTGAGCGTAACTGTTACGTAATTCCATCCTACTGGTGTTTGAGACTTGCACGTGTCGTTATCTGTTCTGCCTTGTTTACTAATGCAAGCCATCGCTAAAATCAACAATGCGAACTGATTTTTTCAGCAGTTATCACTGATGTTGAAAACTAAGAAATTATTCTGTAACAAGGAAAACAGAGGTAGTGCGTGGAAAGCGAGTCTTACAGCAGGAAAGGTGTTCTTTCGGATTCTCGTATTGTGAAGGTATGAATTTCTTCGAGCATAGTTTCACACAGAAGACAAGTTTTTTCAGTTAGTGGGGAAAATTACTGGTTTTTGATCCGAATACTTGGAATGTGTTAAATTGCGTCCGATGTGTGGTATACTTTTCACAGCCGAAACCCACGCAGATGCTTCGAAATGTTTCACGTTAAGAAAGAGGGGACCGCGGGGAAGCGGCCCAGAGGTCGTCCAAAGACTGTGGAGTAACTTCATCTCCGATCTTGCTTGGTTCCGTTTGGTGTGGAGCCAGCAGAAGTTATCTGAAATTATACTGTTGGCCGTGAGGTGTTCAGAGTCCTCGTAGGGCTGGAGCCCCGGCGACCCTCCCGAGAGGAAAAACGGACATGAAAATGGATGAATGCTTGAAGCCAATCATTTGTTGGAAGGTGATTATTGCGCCCGAAAAACATTTATCAGTGTGCGTGCCTACTTGGAGCTCAGAGCTTCACCAAATTGTAGACATTGCTAAAAAAGAACTACAGAGAACATATGATTTAATCGCATGTTTGGCGTCACTGAAACGTGCAACAGAAGATCCAGTCTTATCTTGAATTAGCTATAGCGACTTTCTCAAAGTGTTGTGCAGCTAAAACTACTGTTTGCCGATTTGAAAAATTTTACTTCACAAGAAATAGGCTACCACTTGCAAAATACATTTGCAAAAAAATATTTTGTTTTCAACCGTCTGTTTTCGCGTCTGTGGAGGCCAAAACGTCAGAAAACTGCTGGATCATTTTCTCTGTTTCGCTTTTAAGACTCCATCACTCCCGTTCCACAAACCGTAGCTACATGAAAATCGCAAAAGCGGTTCATGCATCTTACGTATTCTTGACAGGTTTAAAGTGAAAACGCCAAAAGGAATCTTTTAATATATTTGTTCACTTTTTCTGGTTACAATTTTGCAAAACAAAATACAGAAAACTTACTTGTTTATCCCAATAGTTGCAAGCGCAAAGTTTAACATATCAATATTTTAAGAAGGTATATCAAAATCGCCATTCAAACTAATCTTGGCTGTCTGTCTATGGCTACGCCCTACGTTTCGTGAGGTATCACCAAAAAGGTGATTCTGAGCCAATGCAGTTCATTTTTCGGTGTAAAAAGCCACATGCATGCTTTCGCTTGCAGATCAAGATCAACATGCTACAAAGTAACAAACGTACATGGTTTTGTGCAAAAATTCGGAGTCAAAGGATGAGATTTAAATGTGCAGTATGCTATCCAAAAGTTTATCACCAAAATCCAGCAAACTTTGCGAAACGAATTGTATCAATGAAATCATTAACCGATTGAGGATTGACTGCATAGGAGCAGACACGATTTTGGGGGTGCGAAGGATTTTTTCTCAATTTTCCCAAAACCCGAAAAGTTTTGTGTACCTTTGCCCACAAATTTTCTCCCACAAAGAGCATGAAGACTGTTTTCGGTGTGACCCCAAAAAAGGTCTTAATTGTGTATTTCTGCAAACGTTGGACGGCATTTTTTGAAGTCAAGCAGCGTTGGGCACCATGTTTGCCTGGATTTTCAAGGATTTTGCCAAAATTATTTTCAACAAATCAAAACTTTTGGGGGTTCGCTTGCACCTTCTGAACCCCCACCTCCTACACCACTGATTAACTTGCCACTATTTTGTGCTTGTCCTTGTATTTGTATGACTTAACAACTGCACTAATTATAAAGAAAAGTAAAATATTATTACAAATTGCAACACGTTTGTTTTACCGTGGCTCTTCACAACTTTGATGATGATCTACTCTTTTCAAATTTGAAGATTTGCGGTTTCGTACGAATCCTTGTATTTCTGCAGTGTCTCAATTGCAAATGCAATGAATATTTATCCATACAGTGCAACACTGAAACATGATGTCGACCGCTCTACTTTACCACCTATTATGGTACGTTTTGTAAAATGTACACTTCAAAATAAAATCGACGCAAAAGTAAAACAGTTTTTCAAATAAAGCATGTTGACAAAATCAATGTTTAACCCCGTTAAACACGTTACTTCATGCACTTTGTTTAGGACATGTTAAGTTTGCAATTGTTAGCCCAACACCGTAGCAGGTTGAGGACTCGGAGTCGCAAAGAGTCGAATGTTTTTGGCTGGAGTCGAAGTCTGATTTCTAAGAACATTCGGAGTCAGACTCGGATTTTTATCCGACTCCGGAAGTCGAATTGAGTCATTTTTACATCACATTCTAAATTGGGAATTCCTGTTGAAATGGTACAATTTTTTTTGAAACTTTTATTGACACAGAGAATTGTTGCTGTGTACCACGATTTCCATTGACTGCTTGTTGCTAAAAATTGTTAAAAGCCAAACTTCATTCACGTTATTTCAGTAGTTGGTGTCAGAAATTTTGGAAAGATCGGAGTCGGAAATTTTGGAAAGATTGGAGTAGGAACTGGGCATTTTACCTCCAACTCCGCAACCCTGGTGGCAACATCAAAGTGCTCATCAGGTTTGTTTTTTTTAACTTGTGATTTTTAAAAATACCTTGAAAATACCTGCAAATACCGTTTAAAAAACAAGTAATGCACTGTTCAACAAGTTATGTTGAGTGTCCACAGCATAATTTTCCGCATGCGAAAAAACATTTGGGAAGCAGTTGGACAAGCACTCTTCATACCTTAATGCTTGTGCAACACCCTTCCTGATATAAGCTGGAGCAGCACTGTTATGAGACTGATCATGTATGTTGCAGCGAAAGAAAAACGTTACGGAAAAAGATAATGAACTAATAACTTTCTCCAATGAGTTTTATAATACAGCTGTGAAGACAAAGTTTAGTAATTTAACTCAGTCGCAGGTATGTTATCTACTGGTAGTGAAGCATATTGAGTTTGAGACCCTGTTCTAGTGTGTTGTTTAAAAGTATGTGGCAATTTGCAATAGAGTGATACTTTAAACAAAACCTTTATTGAATATAGAGCTTAGCTCGCGAAACGTGATGCAGTATCTTTTGTTTTTGCATATAATGTATAATATCAAATTAATAAGAAAGTTCTATAAGTTGTGAAGCCAGTAAGTTGGCAGATTTATCAACTGTCCTGTTCTTTGTCATAGACAACATTCAGAAACAGCAAATGAAGTGAATTTATAAACTACAAATATAAAAAGTGTAGCGCAGTATTTATCAAAGAGATGATGTACCGTATTTATGCGATTTCAAAACGCGGCGTATAATGTTTTTTTTTCACAATTAAATTCAACGGTGTAAATTCAACGACGGATTACGTTCACGTTTTTTTTCTTTATCTTATTGAAAGCTCTCGATGACGCTCAGTCTTTATTTGGCTACGTTTTGCAGACCAAACTATCTTTTTGCATTCTATTTCTATTCAGCATCACGTGCACATCCATCACAGGAGGGATTATGATGAACGGAAGGCAGTCGTGGTGATGTAATAATCATTACCAGGGTTGACAAAACGCAAAACGTGCTAGTAGGCAAATGTATGTCAGAGGCTTACGTAGCCTGTGTTAAGTGCGGCTTGTAATCAAGGGCGCGGTTTTTATTAATTTTTTGACACCATTTCGTCTGGCTTACAATCGAGGGCGGCCACAATGGAATAAGCACGGTATTGCGTAAAAAGTCCTTCAAAATAATGATGTGACAACTCAGGAGTTCTAAATGCTGATATCCACAAAAGCACTTTGCAAAGCGTGTTGAAATTAACATAATTATTAACATCTCCAGTGCTGCACACTACTTTGCAAGGAAAAAACACCATTATTGCAAAAGAAGCAATTTTGCAAATTCACCAACTTAACAATTTCTGACCTGTGGCTGTTTATCACATCCAACACTTTGACTATTAGCCTCAGATGATTCCTAATAAAATTGGCATTCGTCTACAGTAGCTGCATAAAAATACAACCTGGCGTTACAAAAAGTGTCATTAGCCTGGTGTAATAAGTGGCACATTTGAGACTTATGTTGATAAATTTTCTACAAAATTGTTAAAACTCCCTACCAAAGGCGTAACGAGGGGGCAAGGGGGCGCAATTCCTCGGGAGCCAAATGACTGTGGGGACGCCGAATGACTGCGGGGGCGCCGAATGACTGTGGGGACGCCGAAAATCACAACAATGTCACAAGTACTTTCTTCAAAACAGTGCACTTGCTTTCGAAAGGCCTCAGATTTGAACAAGGGAGCGCCAAACATTTTTCTTGCCCCGGACGCCATCTAACCTCGTTACACCCCTGCTCCCTACAGAGAAATTGATGCCTTTACTTGTAAACTTTGACACCGGCACAAATCTAACCAATACCGAATTTTTCTTCATTCACACATGCACAAAGTAAAAAATGTTATGGCATGGGAACCTTTACACTTAGCAAGAAAAACAAAGTTTTCATCAATTATTTTACAATGGCAAAAATAAAAAGTTCAAAAAAAGTAGTGCAGATAGCAACATTTGTTTTTTGAATGCTGTTAGGCATGGTCCATGCCTCAGGTGGAACTAACAGGAACAGGTTTCATCTGCAGCATGCAAAATACCTGTACTTAATGTCCAACAACATACACTTTGCTTCCAGAAAGACTTGATCAAGTTCATGTTGAATAGCAAACTCAATTCACACGCTGTAAATTCCAGCTGAAAATAAATTATTATTTCAACCAATTGTTGACAAACCTAAAATAACATTTACTGTTTGCTCTCAATTAAATTACTTCCTTGTCATGCGTGAAATTTGCTATGAATTCTAAAGCAATAAAACTACCTGCTCAATGCAGGGTTTGAAATCTAGATGTGTGCCTATCATTAAGATTTGAAGCTCAAAGATGAAAAATAACAACAGCTTATCTAAAAATTCGTGAGGCTGAAATTTGTAGCACGCAACAAGTTTTATGACACGTACCAGAAGTCACAGTAACATTCAAATTATTTTCAAAAAAATAGCAATTATGTTATGTCATATATTTTGTCCACGCTAGTTTTTGACCGCACCCTGTTTGTAAATATTTGTAGCAAAAGGAAAGTGAAATAGCAGTGCAATATAATCTGTGAAATAGGTTGCCAAAAAATATTCCGAAAAAAACGAACAATTCTACTCAAAGTACAGGGTGTTTCACTATTGTTGAAACAAAGCGGCAGCTTCTAAAACCTTTATCGCTGACCTTATTCATTTTTCTCTTTCCAGATTATCATAGGGAAATAGTTAACCTTTCTATATATTAAACAAAAAACAGTCTAATGATGCCTTGGTCGATGGAGCAGAAGATCTTTTGTGTAAAGACATATTACGAAACGAAGTCTTTCCAGATTGTTCAAGCAAGGTTCAGAAGGAAGTTCAGCTTCAACAAATTTCCAAACAAGAGTCAGATTTTCAAGTTGGTCAAGAAGTTTGAAACTCATGGCACTTGTGGAGATCGTAGGGTAACAGGCTCATCGCCCTCTGGGCCTCCAATAACGATTCGAACTCCCGACAATGTCACTAGGGTTC
>Ga0210059_1008305_pt1 | contig 16417 bp, 13 predicted proteins | sample Ectturendosymbi2_FD_188042 | JGI IMG/M metagenome (GOLD analysis project Ga0210059, IMG submission 188042) | Ecteinascidia turbinata endosymbiont from Florida, USA - Sample 2 (SPAdes) (version 2) | ecosystem: Host-associated > Tunicates > Ascidians > Unclassified | place: Key West, Florida...
GAAGCAAATGTACTGTATTGAAAAAAGCACTTGTGACATTGTTGGGACTTTTCGGCGCCCCTCTCAGTGATTCGGCGCCCGGGGCATTGTGTCCCCCTTGTTGCACCCTTGCATGGTAGAAGGTCAGGCCAAAAAACTCTTGACATCAAAACCCTGGTCTAATTGCCCCCGTTGGTAATCTTATTCTTATCGTAGTGCGCAGCCCAGTCTGGCAAGGGGCTGGTGAAGTTGAAACCGTCGCCCTTGTACCTGTAGGCGTGCAAAAACATCATCATCTCTTCTTCGGGCGGATCCGGGAGCGGATTACGGCACTCCGGACAGTTTGGCGCAAAATACGGATCGCTTTCCGCGCACTGCTCCGCAATTTCCGAGCCAGAAGGGTCAGTTTGCCGGGTGTCCGCGTTTTCACCCCCACAAAAATCCCGACCGGGCTCTTGCTTGCTGACGACCACGCTGGTTTCGTCCACCGATTCGCTCGATATCGGTTCCACTGGTCCGGAATCGAACCCCCGACCATTAGCGCCGCACGCAGGTGTTTCACCAACTGGCCTGTCGCAACTCGCGCGCCCCGAACCTGCGCTGAGTGTCTTCGCCACCGAACTGCCTTCGTTCGACAGTTCTGGACAGTCAAGGGGGGACGGGTCGTGTGATCGCGATTCTCGCGAAGGGGAGGATGGCGGCGGCGACGACGTTGACGCGATTCCAGTTGCTTCGGTAGAGACGGTTGTTACGGGAGACGCCATCGATAAGGCGCTGGCGGAATCGGATTCGCCTGTTACAGCAATGGAAGTAATAGCCGTTTAAATCAGTGATTCCCAATCCTAATCGGGTTACAGCGGCAGTCTGGGTTGCCGTTTACAATTGTGCGAGATGCCGCAAATTGATACATTTTTCAATAAATCACTGAAACTACAGTTTCAAAATGTCATCAAACCTCATAACAAGTTGCTATGTTTTTGCTACTGCGTGCCACAAATTGATTATCTCTTCTGTACGGTGGCGTGAGCCTAAAAAGGTTGGGAACACTGAACGCTGCCCTACCTGCTACGAACGCGACTAAATATTTCAGGCGGCGGTCAATAACGTCCTCCCACATCTCGTTTCAACGACAAATAACAGCTTTGGTATGCCGACCCATGCTTCTAATGATTCTGAAACTTGTAACTTCTCATTTTTGGGCGTTTTTTGCGCCAAATTTTTTTTTCACGAACAAAAAGACGAATGACAACAAGCAGTTATGTCCACACCGTGCGATGCATGTGTCTCGTTTTTTTTTCGGTCATACACCGAATTTTTTTCTAAATGACCAAAAAAAATTGTCAGTTCGGTGATAATGTCCGAAAATATGGACTAGTGAATAGTGATACGGCGGGTTTAAAACTATTATGGGCCAAATGACCGAAAAAAAATTATATCAGTTCGGTCATAATGTCCGAGAATATAGATTAGTGAGTACTGTTACGGCACGTTTCAGAAATAGTACGGGACAAACGACCAAAATGTCTCAGCGAAAAAAAAACAGGCACGTGTTTCAGATAAACCACAGAACGTTGATGTATGTTCGCTTTTGCATGTACAGGACCTTGACAAAGAAGAGTGGTATTTTTTAGGCACCAAGTAAAAACAAATCGAAGCAAAATCACGTTGCAATGAAAAGAAAAAAAAAAGCAGCGACATTATTACAATTGAAACAATTGCTCAAAAATTACCTCATAGCAAATTTTAAAAACGTTTTGAAATGAAGGGTCGGTTGAAAAATGGCGGAGGAAAATGTTTTATTTACAGAGTTTTTTTTAATGAAATTGACTCGAAGGCCACGATAACAGAAGAAATCAGCCACAGCATAGCACTCACCTTGGTCGTCCATGCTCGAGTAGGCGACGTCAACGTGCTCTGTGAACCTTTTCTCGAGTTCAGTCACAATTTCATTCAACGGCTTGGTTATGGGCCCATGCTGGAACCGTTCAGGGCCCCACGCGGGGTTATTGTAGATTGGGTCGTTTACGATGGGGTGGCCCAGGTACTGGAGGTGGGCCCTGATCTGGTGCGTTCTGCCTGTGACAAGGAACCGATACGTAGAAGTCAATGCGCAAGCAACATGCGGCGGTAAGCGAACAGTTCCAATTGCTTTACTTTGCGGGAGCAACTCAAACCGATTTTATTGCAGGAAACAAAACCTGATTACATTCAGACGCACAATGTCCAGAAACGCAATTTCCGGAAGCATTCGTCTTTTTCGGACGTGCTAATTTTTTTTCGGAAGCGATAAATTATTTTGAAAAAAGCGAACTTTTTTTCGAAAGTGGTAAATTTTTCAAGAAAACGTTAAATTTCGAACATTCAAACGCGCAGGTACTTTCGCAACAGTGCTCATCGCTCAGCATGACTCGATCCCCTGAAAAATGCATTCGTCGACAGAAAATGCTATATGTTCGGAAATTCAACGAATATAGTACGTATGACTAGCACGTACATCTGAACTATAACAATCGCACATGGAATGAACAGCCTTAATTGCATGTTGCTTCCTGCGTTTGCAGTAACGCAACCTTGGCTCACAACGAAAAAGACGCCGATGAGGCGATGAACTTTGGTAAGCAATGCACGCGGTTGCTGTAGGTTCTTATTGTGTAAAACATGGCCAGAAATAACGAAAACATTATTTGTTTCAAAATTTAAGCTTTGTAGTAACCCATCATCAGGAATAATTTAAATAAAATGCAACAGCGACAGAGGAAAGTTTCCCGATGATGGCTTACGACTACACTGATACGTTAAGAACACAACGCTTTCGTTATTTGTGGCTTTATTGTTCACAAAAAGATTGCGTGGGAGTTTCATTCGAAAAAACAGGCGAAATTAAATGAAAAGGGATCATAACAATAACAGCAAAAGCAGCGTTATTCCATTAGTCGACGCCATTAGGGAGAACTATCGTCGGAACAGCGAAGATTCAACAAACACACCTTCAAGCAGGAATAAATTCTACGTTTCGCACACGAGCCCGATCGATCGGCAGCAAACATTCAGGCAACATATCAACCCATCGTCGTTGGCGCAGAATTTCTTCTTAAACTTCACCATACCGTATAATCGGCGGATGAGTGAAAACTACCTGACACGGACGAGACCCCATATGTTATTGTTGTTGTTATTGCTGGCCGATGCATTTCTTGGTAAAGAGGAAATAAAATACAGCGGAAGAAACGCTGTTAAAAAAAAACGCTACGCCTTTTTCAAAGTCGACTGTGAGGCGGCTTGCAACAGACCTGTCTTCGGCCGGCAAAGGACGACGCTCGTGCCTCCGTCCGAGCTCACCAGCTCGAATTCGGTCACAGCCTCCTTTGGCGTCACCCCATCGACTTCTTGCGCGACGACGTAGCCGTGCTTTGCGTTAAACTTGCTGATTGGCTGGCGGCAATCGGTTCTGGACGGGAATTCCCCGACGACTTTGCTCAAGTATTCTTTGGCCACCTGTGTTGGTAAGCGACCGTGAAGTTCTGTGCCCCTGCCTTCTTCTTCAGAGGCGCGCGAATAAGGGGTTTTGTGCCTCTTTACCGCAAAAATCGCACCCACTTTTGTAGGACTGTGAGTTCGGCCGCGATAGGAGCAGGCATGTATTGCTCTGCGGAGGAAAACCTCTTCAGAAGTTCCCACGAGTCTTGTGCCCGAAGTGCTCTTCGTAAATTCACGACAACCAAAATTTACACAAGTCAGAATTCACACAACTTAACACCAACCAGAAACGCGCAGTTAACACTTGTCACTGTATTAGTTCAATGCACAGCACGTTCAACTGTCAGAGCCTGCAGACAAGCTTATTGTGTCGCATTTCGTAACTCTAGATTATTTTCTGAACTATGCCAACTGTCAAGTCCCATGTTTTCTCTGAGGTGCGCAAACGCGTAGTACCGGGCACTTGCAACATTCCAAAATCAGAAGTAAAAAATCGTTAACATTTTTATGGGCAGAAGCAGAACGCTTCTGAGCATGTCGCATCCATAGTCCTTTCAGAAGCTGTTTGAATAAATCATGTACTTTCTTCGTACTTTCATAAGATTTTATGCTTTTATTTTTTTTTATTCACAAAGTTTGTAATTTCTTTAGAACTCTGCTAACTCAGCCTTAAAATATTAACGCTCACCAAAACAAACATATGCTAAGTGTAAAATTTTCATAACGGGAACACATATCTGTGGATAAAAATAAAACGATACTAAAATGCATTCAACTCAGCAACAGGTATGCAGTTTGCCGAACCCTGCGCTAACTTGCGGGACGTGCGCTGAGGACAATGTGCAACGCGCAAAACTACGTCGAATACGAACTTTTCTGTCGCGAATCTGCGTCGAAACGGTGCTGGCGGCGTCTTTGGTCTTGGCGAGTATGACTATTCCGGAGGTCAGGCGGTCCAAGCGATGGCAGGAAAAGAGGTGAGCGTAGCCGTGTACCTGGCAATGGAGGAGAAAGAAAAAGCGCGTACGTTAATCAGTTACAAGAAGTCGTGTATCGATTTCCCAAAACAGGAAATTAGCTATTCACTGCATTTTTCAAGGAATCCGTTCAAAAACTCAGGATGAAAAACATTCAAAAAATAAAAAAATATCGTGAAGTTTGACGTCAAAATCGCAAAACTTCAGCAAGAATATTTCGTCAGAACCTGATTTACGGATTTGGCGCAAGTTTCTTCAAGTTCGATTTACAATAAATCGCACCACCTTTCCGTATTTTTCGGATAGCTTAGCATCAGACGAGAAAAACGGTGCCTGTTTATGAAGAAAAGCGCCCGAACCTTCGCTTAATAGTCTGCAACTGCAGACTACTGCCTTGGCAGTAAAACGATCTGCCACAGCGTCAGCGCATTACCTTGGCCAAGATGTAAATCAACGAGTTGTAGCGGTACCGACCGCATGCGTGCATCGGTACGCTGGGGGGTTTGTTCACGACCAGGAACTTGGCGTTTTCGTCGATGATCTCAATAGCGCGATCTTTGACCGGAGCCTCGTGCCGGTGAATCCTGCAGAAGTGAACGCCCGGATGACTTTCAGGCCAAAGAAGGGTCATAGGTCAAAGCAGGGACTTAGAGCGCTATCGAAAAGCGCCGGGGCTAAGTAGCTATCATCGGCACACTGCTTGAGTGACGTCCGTAACATAAAGACGCTACACCAGTATAAGTGGAGTAGATAATTACTACAATCACTAGCAGCTAAAAGGCAAAACTATATTTAAATTGCTCCTGCGTGTTACGGTCATGGGAGACTTTCTCTCGAAAGACACATTGATTCATTCATACATTCATTTTCTTGACAACTTTTCCTATGGGGAGGGTCGTGGAGGCAGCAGCCCTAGGATTCGAAATATCCTATGGTCAACAGCAATCTCAGATAGTTTCGCTGGCTTCGCACCGAGACGGGGACCAAGCAAGGTAGGCGATGTAGTAACTCCACCTGGTCCTTGGACGACCTTTGAGCCGCTTTCCCCGGGTGTAACCAGCAGGACTTGCCTTGCCAATCTTTCGTGGGACATTCCGGACACATGGCCGAACCAACGTAGCTGGGATCTCTCGTTTCGAAAAAGTGGCTCGATATTCAGGGCTTTGCGAATTTCACAGCTGCACAATTCGTTGTGAACTGGCACACCGTGAAGTCTTCGCAAAAATCCCAACTCTGCCGCTTGCATCTGAGATAGCACTCTTTCAGTCATTGCACAAGATTCATGACGATGGGTGAGGATCGGAACAGCGACCGATTTAAAAACTGAAAGCTTTGCGGTGTTTGAAAGCTTCCAGTCTGTCGCCACAGAGTGATAAAGCTCGCACAGAACTGCGTTAGCTTTACCAACCCGTGTATCAATCTCCTTGTTCTGTCTTCCGTCACTCGTAAATACCACTCCAAGATACTTGAACTTCTCCACCTGGTGCAGTGTATTGCCGCTCACTTGCAGCTTACACTGACTTGGGTTTCTAGGGAGACAAGATACCTCCGTCTTAAGTTTAGTGCTGATTTTCATTCCACTTCGTCGCTCGCAGCATAAAGCCGATTGAGTGCACACTGAAGACACTGTTGAGAAGATGCTAGCAGTACCAAATGGTCGGCAAAAAGTAAACGATTGATCCTGAAGCTTCCAACTGTGACACCCTCGTCAACTCGGCTGTGAATATCTATCCAGTTCATGTAGATTATGAAGAGGAGTGGTGACAGCACATACCCTTGTCGGAGTCCAACACCCACGGATTTAACCCTGCAATGGTACCATGGGTTCAATATGATCCCAGCCTCATACGATAGGCCACGTCTTACAGCAATAAGCCTAAATTTCCGAAGAAGCGAAAGCGTGCGCTAACCTCGAAGTGAGCATGTCGTTCGCTTTCAGCTTCACATCAAACGACTTGACCGGCTTAAGATTGACCAGCACCTGATCGTTCTTCATCATGAACTCGTAGTACTGCGGCGGGACGGCACGGAACTCTTTAGCGTAGATCTCTCGCAGCGTTTTTCCCAGCCACCTTTCTTTGCAGAAACAGCATAGACAGAGAGATGTGAAGCTCTTGAAGCAATTTCACGAAAAATGAGTGCGCGAATCGATGCGACAAACTTCTGTAAACACAGTACTTGGTTAATCAAAAGCAAAATTGCTGCAACCAGCTGCAACAAAAACACAGCGTGACGCAATGTCCTATGAAGTGCGATTCTACTTTGTACTGGTGGTTCGCAGATGACACCGTGAGCTTCAATTATACTTCTGCAGAAAACGCTTCAACATTCACGAATTCAACAACATCGCAGTCAAAAGCGAATGCACCATAGAATCAGGCTTTGAAGGTCAGTTCAAATAGCCCCAATCCTTCTTAGGATGGCCGACTTGCTAGTTTGTTTACGATTTTCGCAAATAACTAATTAGAAAGAGAACGCGTCCGGGTTCTTCAAAACATTTTTACATCTCGCTTTCATTTCAAGTCCAACGACTGAGGTATAGCTATATCTAGTTTACTCAAGATTATGTGCTTGAAGATGGTACGAAACGCGAGATTACAAACAGTAAGCATTGGATCTCAGACATACGGCGCAAATCGCGTGTGAAGTAGAGCTCCAAGACAAAAAGCATCATCGCAGCGGTCACAAACGTTCCAAGAAAAGATAATGGGTTATTTCATGTATGAATACTTGACTCAGAAGAAATGCCATAATGTAGCGGGCTGTTTCTTAATCGAGCACTTACCTTTGCAAAAAGTATTGTAGTCGAAAAAATACGGCCTTACTTTGCGCAAACCTTTTTCAAAATAATACTCGGCCTCCGCAAAATGCTGTTGATCATCATCGAACAGACCTCGGTTGCCGTAAAGCATGTGCAAAGGTACTTTCTTTTGGTTTTTATGCCTCTCGTGGCACATGGCCTTGAGCTTAGCCCGCCGCTGTTTCTTGCTCAGACCTGACAAAGGAAACAGGGGGGCCGTTTAGACAAAAACGGCTTTATTAGGGAAAATAGAATAAAGAACGGGAAGTTAATATCAATAAATAAACTGGAGAAAACTGGTGATCCTGTTTGATTCGTATGACGTAGCTCATAGGAGGGTTGCTGATGAACTATGAGCGGTTTTTTATAAAGCTTTTTCTAACTGCCAGCAGATTGCTAACCGTAACGAAAAATACCAAACCAATAATACTGGCTGAGGAATTTGCATCCGTGTTGTTTTTTGAGACGTGACGACTCATCAAGCAATGTTATTTCGATGATGTTCAGCCGCACGGTTTTCAGAAGGAAATTTAAATGCCTGAATAACCCATGTTCCAAAATTTTCAAGTTGACAATACCCAAACATTTAAACATCGATTTACTGTTTAAATCAAGACTCGTGTAATTTTTCGAGTTATACTGATCAGCGGACCTGGGAATATGTGTTTGATGGACTTGGGTTTTCTCACACCACTCACACACTGCATCTGTAAACAGGTTCATAGTCTTGCCACGCTTCACTGACATAACAGCAGCAGTTCTGTGGTTGATGAACTGCTATCTTGTGGATGTTAGTTAGATTTTGGTCGCATCAGTACGATGAGAGATTTACATTTATAGAGGACCTTCAATGTTCTTCGGTGATGTTAAATATGAAACAATACGCAACAAAAATGTCTCCACAACAAGCAAACGTCGATATCTAGCAAACCATTGCGTCATGACAGTTCAAACTTTACATAAGTTGCATTCTCACCCGCTTTGTGCCAAGACTTGCACTTTTTTGTAGTTTGATCATGCGACTGCTCGTCTGCTTTTCGTTTAGATTCTGTAAATCAATGTGTAAAATATGCGTACCTTTACTTAGTACTTTAGATAATATATGAAGCTAAGCAAGAGCAAGTTTCTTAATATTCACTCAATCACAGATGCAACAACTTCTGCACAGGAAGTAACTATCACTTCTGCAAGTGCAAAGTTCCTGCAGAGAACTTGGTTATATATAACACATACCTAAGAAAAAGTGGTTGATGCGACCAAACAAAATATCTAAAAACTGCATGTTAAATAAATTCGTTTATACAAAAACATGATGAAAACAAAAGTAGTAGCAGAACAAAATAAATCATTAGAACAATACATTTTTTTAAATAAAAAATTACATTTTAAAAAAAAAGGACAAACAGGAAATTCACAAGCTTCCAGTTTTTTTAATCAAGCATGCATGGTTAGCAAAAAATGAACTGCAAATTAAACTTATTTTGACATTTAAAAACCAAATTTTAATTTGTTGAACAAAACAGGGTTCCTCCCTGCCTAAATTCCATGCAAATTACCAAGTTATAATGTCAGGGTAAAATGAAAATGTAGTCTTGACCAAGCACCTCAAAAACTCAATTAATTATCAAAAGAAGCTGCAAGCAAAGTTCAATGAATTTATTTTTCACGTTTGATCATTGTGAGACTGGCAAGTTTAATGACACTAGGACAGATACTGATACAATCAACATGAAAGTGTTACGTCTTTAAGCTGCAGAACAACATACATGAAACTGAAGACTGTAAGAGGTGCAAGGAGTGCCGTGGATTCTTTCAGGCCCGTGACCATGGGGGCATTTGGAGCAGTGCCCCCTAAATTTTGTTGTACCTAGGAAAACATGTTTTAAACATATAATAAAAACGAAAATCTTACCACCCTAAAAATGTATTTTGTCCCCCCAAACCTTAATACCTAGCTATGAGCCTGGATCCATAATAGGTAAGATTATGTTTATTGCTATGGTACCTATGGTACAAACCTATTTCATGAGTAACCTTTGCTAGACAGCATGAAGCAAACCATTTTTGACATAAACACAAATGTGCAAACCTCCTAAATGCGTATTAAAGTATCTTCTGGAATTAAAACATTTATGATGACCACAAGCATCAGCTTAACACCCTTGGCATGGAGATTTCTGAGAGGGAAATTGCATTTAATAAAATATCAGTTGAAACATGTGGCAGTATTACCTTTCTGCAAACATAAACCATTACAATACTATGGAACTTAGATCTACATACCAGAGACACTTGCTTGAGCAACAGAAGAGTCACTGCCAGAGTTAATGTTACATGTTTCCATTCTGTGAACAAAAAAATTACACCCATAGGTCAGAGATAACGCAGAATGTGCATTGAATAATCTTCATTATGCTGTATTTTTCAGACCATAAGGCGTACCTAAAATTCCTTAATTTTCTTAAAAATCGAATGTGCTCCTTATAATGCGGTGCTTCTAATGTATGAATCTGGTTGTGCTTTCTAGAACCAGTTGTATGTGGTAAATGATGTTATATTTTAATTGCTAGTCCTGATTTTTTTGCAAACAGACCATCATGTCACGTAATAAGCCAACAACAATTGCAATGAGCAGCATCCCAGAGTAGCTAGCACATACCACAAATTGTATTACTCCACGGGGACCCAGACTACATTGGCACACATTGAATCAAACACCCACATGACTTTTATTCTATTCATGTCTAGCATATTAGGCATGTGTGGCAGATTAAACTCCCTCATATGCCATGACAGATTAAACTCCCAGTGGCGACTGGGGTGACTCCAGCACTCGGGAGTTCATTTGAAAGAGTTGAATACAGTTTGACTTATCTTTTTGCTTCATTTAATGCGCTTTATAATCTGGTGCACCTTATGTTGCAAAAAGAACAGCTAACATTCAATTTCTTATGCTGCGCCTTATGGTCCGAAAAATATGGTAAATAGGTCAGGTTTGCAATCCTGAGTACCATTGTTGTACAATGTACATTATATGGTAATCAGCTGAGACTGCCAACCACAATATATAACATCTGCCAAGCAAAACTAATTTATTTTATTTTTCAATCTGCAATAGACAGACCCAGATAATAGCCGCATAAGACTAAGTCAAAAGAACATTTGGACTTCCAAAACTTCGGTAAACAGAAAAAACTGTTGTAGTGTCCTGACATATTGTTAATAAGTAAGACATTCATAAAACATGTAGTCCAGACACAAGCAGTGTTGCTGTTCATTTTCTTTTTTTTTGTTTTCTTCGTTTTATAAACATTAATTATTTTATAATATTGTTCTATCCATTCTTTCCTTCAATTTTTTTCATTCAAGACCAATGTCAACCATATATTACTGGGTGCTTTGAAACTGGCCTGTTGTGTGGAGAAAAAAATTAGTGAAAAATGAACCAAATGACCTTCACTAATTAACCTCACAAAAAATTGAGCAATCTTTCTATTATTATATGGAAACGTTAGCTATGATATTTTGTTTTAGGCCTTTGCTCTCAATTCTAAGGCAAAGAAAATTATGCAAAGCATGTACAGAAATGTTTGATTCCCTTAAGACACACCTACAGATAAATACGTACCACAAACAAGTGAAGTTCCTATAACTGTCCTAGGCTCCACAAAATGTTCACAACAACATCAACAGATTATATATATACAGACGCTAATTCTTCCTCGCTAAATCAATACTTGTGATAGTTGGAATCCAAAAACTTATACAGTGACATCATTATGAATTTGTGAAGTTAATCTTTGGCCCATAAAATATTAAGATATCTAGTGCTTAAATGAACAGGTGATTTTTATCAATTTTTAATTGATATTATAAAATTTGATATTATAAGTGATATTATAAAATTTGGCCTAATATTTCAAGTGTTGTGATTAAACCTGCAAAAAACTTAAAACTTTTGGTTTCAGTTGTTTTATGTGATAGTTGGTTCTAATTTTAAAAGAAAAGTATTTGCCATAAACTTACTTTCTATCAAAAAGAATCTTTTCACATCTCTGAATCGGAGACAAGCTTTTGACAGAGCATACATTTTGCTTAGCAAGTAGGCATCATCAGCTTTTTCAGTTAGAATGTTTGCTAGAGTTTTCTGTAATATTGTGGCTTGTAGCATTTTGTTTGGCTACAAATGAGTTAACTACTTGTATAATTTACAGACCTTGAAGTTCATCAGTCTTAGGCATCTTCTTGGTCTTGAACAGATTATGATGATATGGTAATATACCTTTGGTGCATTCTATAAGATAACTAATATTGTTGTTTTATTAAGGCAGTAGCTACAGAACCGCCTATGGATCTTCATATTATTTGAAACCTTATTGAATTATTCGACCGCCACTTGTAACGTGACAGTAACGCATGACGAGAATATAGTAAGATTGGTAGAAACGTACTAAACCAAAAAGGTAAACCTGAAACCTAAAACCTAACCCCAACACTAATCCTAAACCTAAGCCTTACACCTAAACTTTGGAAACTTTTGAAGAAGGAACTGGCTATGAAGCCGCATCACATGACACGGCTCGAATAAAACATTAAGTTTATCACTCAAGTGACACTGTCTTGGTAGCGTAGCAGTAGCGTTTACGCCCATCGTGCCAATGGTTTTTGGTTTGGCTCTCACCTTCACAACTTTCGTTTTGGAATAGTGCTTGCACATTTTCATTCATCACAAATTTTTATGGGACCAGTTTTTCTTTACTTTTTTAGAAAGTAAGTTTCCAATCTTTAGGTTCAGGTATTAGCATTAGCAATAGGGTTAGTGTCAGCTTTAGGTTTACCTTTCACGTTTAGTATATTTCTACCAATCCAACTGCACTCTCGTCATGCATTACTGTCACGTTACAAGAGGTGGTAGAATAAGGTTTCATATATGAAGATCCACAGCAGGCGGTTCTGTAGCCCTTGTCTTTGAAATATTAAAACAAAAGTGGTCCCATGAAATGAAACGTGCATCCACTGCTACCATAACGAAAGTCGCGAAAGTGAGACCTGAACCGAAAACCGTTGGCATAACAGATGTAAGCACATCCGCTATGCTACCACAACAGTGCCACTTGAGTGACAAAGTCAGCATTTTATTCGAACCACGTCATGCAAGGCGGTTCCACAGCTACTTTCTGTAAGTAACCAATTTAGTTGATTTTATATTTGTAAATTAAAATTGTTTTACCTGCTTATTTCCTGGAGGCTCAATTCCACCGTCTTCCCACTCCAAATGTATGTACTTTTTCTCTGTAAAAACTTCAACATGTGCTACAAAATCGACTAGTTTTGGCAACAAAGATAATTTCGTAAAAGAGTATCTCTGGTGCTGTCACATTTTTTGAACCTCCTGCCCATCCAATACAATCATTACAATAAGAACAGTTGGGTTAAAAATCTTTTATCACAACACAGCGAATCACATAACAAGGAGAGACAAGTCTCCTATAATTGTACATCTATCACTCGCGTTGCCATGATATTGCACAAACAATGCTGTAGAACTATTTGCCGGAGACGATTCCGGATGGATTCTGCGTTTTTCATTCGGACCCAGAACCGTACCCGGAGTCAAAAATTTGGCAAAAATCGGACCGGGTCCAGGATTCACTTTTCAATTTCGGCAGTAGCAGGAGTATGTGCGGTCATTTCTTAAGTAAAAACATGGGTAAATTACGGTTGGATCGATGCCTATAGCCGGAGTCTGAACAGGAGTAGAATTCTCAAATGTGAAAAATTTCCGGATCCGGACCCGGATTCACAAATTTTGGAACAGGAGTGGTGTCGAAGTTTGAAAAAGTTACTCCGGCCGTCTCTAGTCTCTATATCAGAGATGATCACTATCCGGTGTCAAACGAAACTTCTGACCTCTGCGAAATTTCTGACCTGTTATTGTTTTTCAGTTATTTTGCTTCTCAGAATAAAAAAATAAAGTCTGGCAATTAATTTTTTGATGTGTGTTACGTAAAGCATTTTGGTTAGATGTCAGGTACCCACAACAGGCTAGAGTACGGGAATAACTTTCACCATTGAAAATTATCGGACTTAGTCGTTGACCTCAATTATTTTTCTTTTCCTCATCATAACCCAAACCCTAACCTGACACACTTACCTAAACACGAATTCCTAAGACCTAATAATCAGTTTTATCAGCGTATTTGGTATGTAGAATATTACTCTGTGCATGTATACGTGGTGTGAAGTCAGAAATTTAGCTTGACACCGGCTTGCCGGCTGGATATCTTCCAGGATAATGAGTTTGTAACCGGATACGGATATCCAAAAACTGCTTTTAAACGGGAACCGGATACGGATCCAGGTATCCGAAACGCTTTTATTGACATTTCGAGGATTCAGACCCTTGAAAAAAGTTGCACACTGCACAACCATTCATTCATTAACTTCAGAAGCATCTTTTCAGCCTTCTGTGCCATGACTCCGAGTCTGTCTATGGTGTAATCTCTGTACCATAGCGAATACCCTTCCCTCTCTTAATCTGGTAATTGGACACGCCATGTTTGTCAGCATGAGTCTGTTCCTGATGTAACAAGATAGGGCTCTTTCAGTATACATTAAGCAGTGTTTTTTTAAGGTTTTTAAAAGGGTGTCGTGATGGAGCTTTAGGGTGTCAACACCATTTTCCCTTCCATGTCTGATACTTTTAACTGATTTTCACCAAAATGCAAGTTTCCAAATATTCTTAATTATTTGAATACAACATTCAATTTTGGCAAACAAACTGGAGACAATTTCATAAACAGAAAGGTTCAATATAAGCCAATATATTCATTCATTCACTCATTTTCGTGCCTGCTTTTGGGAGAGTCGCGGGGACAGCAGAACCCTAGGATGATCCGAAATACCTCACGATCAACAGCAATTTCGGATGGTTCTGTGGCTCCACACCAAGACGTGACCAAGCAAGGTCGGAGATGTAGTCACGCTACATGTGGTCCTTGGACGAACTCCGGGCCGCTTTCCCTTAGGTTAGGGTTGCCAAATCCGCCTGGCCAGTGTTTTACTGAGATTTTAGCAGAGGCCGGTGAAAGGCCGGTATTTTGAAAATCTGTGTCTGAAGCCGGTATTTTGAAAAGAAATAATTTGCCGTAACTTCAAAAAGAACTAACACAGAATTTCTCAAATTAAAATGATTCTAGTTGTGAATCTTGTCAGGATAGTTCCTTCAGCGAGGTTTATTTGCTGCTGTTGACGCAATCCTTGGCGTGATTGTCACGTCACACACACACACCGAAATGTCATGAGCCAGCCAATATACGGCAAATTTTATTAATTGTGGCTTAACAATACTGATTGTTTCTCTCTTTTTCCTGTGCCGCTTACAAACTACAACACAACACAGATTAGATCTGGAACTGTTGCCAAAATGGCCGGTATTTGTACATAACGCATCTAGCAACCCTACTGTAGGTGTAGCCCGAATGACCTTGTTCAGCATTCTTTCCTGGGACATTCTGGATCAGTGTTGCCACTGCTAGGGTTTTTTCACTAGATCTGTTTTTTTTCTGTTTTATCTGGGGTTCTGGGTTTTTTATTAAAAATCTGCGGTTTTTTGACTCTGGTCAAATTTTAGAAATGTATGTTGTATTACTGTATTTTCCATTCAAGAATACAGTAGTTTCACAGGCGTAATAGCCTATGTGTAGTCAGTAGCCAGACAGACGAGTAGGGCTAGGTACGAAATTGTTTGAAATATAATGGTTTACAGATTAAGCACTGACGATGCATAGGTCAGCACTCTAATCTATTGCTGATATGTCAAGAGCTGCTTGTGCATGATTTTGGAATGCTTTTTTTTGTTTGAAGATGCTGTGGTTGAGAATCCGTTCATTGTTTTACAGGCGCATTGTGATAAGAATGTAAAATTTTGAATGTTACATTAGTAGTCAAATATTGCAATGAATGCAATTGTTAGGGTGAAAATATCACTGTAAGACCTTGAATGTATCATGTACATGTTTCAATTTGTGCGTATGTGAAAGTAAAGCAAAACATTAAACGTTTTTTCAGAAAGGATGTCACTAGCCTTTTTTATGCCACTTCATACATTTGAATTGGTGCTAGCCTACTTGTAAATTGTCAGTATGTTTAAAAATAGACTTGGACTTGTTAAAAAAAATCATGCAAATAATACATATTTCCTTAATTTTTATGTGCAAGTGCCGGTAGCGTGCATTTCAAGTTCGGTTTTGACTTTTTTTAAGCGTGTTTTATGTCTGTTTTTTTTATTATTTTCTGGGTTTTTTTCAACGTGAATTCTGGGGTTTTTTTTCATAACAGAGTGGCAACACTGTTCTGGATGCATGACCGGACTAACATAGCTGGCAGAGATGATCACTATCCGGTTTGCCAGTTGGATATCCGGCAGGATAGTGAGTTTGCAACCGGATACGGATATCCAAAATCTGCTTTGAAACGGAAACCGGATACGGATATCCGAAACGCTTTTATTGATATTTCGAGGATTCAGACTTTTGGAAAAAGTTGCACATTGCACAATCATTCATTTATTATCTTCATTCAGAAGCATCTTTTCAGCCATCTGTGACATGACTCCGAGTCTGTCTGTGGTGTATTCTCTGTATCATAGTGTAATCTCATTCCCCTCTTAATCTGCTAAATGGACACGCCAAATTTGTCAGCATGAATCTGTACCTGGTGTGCCAAGATAGGGCTCTTTTAGTATACAATTAAGGACGTTGTTTGCAGCGCACCTGGACCAAGGCTAGCTAGTATAAGCTTATTGTGATCTAGTTTAGACTAGCTAGAGCATTCTCGCTCTTTTAATGTGGTCTGTAGTCTACACCAGGCTTTGCAGTTTTCACGCCTATTCTACGTGAGCCTGCATAGGCTGGTTGTTGGATGATACCAGGCCAGATAGCTTTTTTCTTTCTTAAATATGATATGCAAAATTGTAGTTTTGTGACACTGACTTGTTGGACTGAATTTTTAGTCAGTCATTTCAGTATAAATGACATAATTTGAGCAGTGTGCTGCTTTGAATGCTGTTTTGTTTTGGTTTGTTGACAAGCATTGCTGTGTAGTTACAGGTAAGTTTGGTTAAAGTGCAACAATGGGTAAGATTAATTAATAAATGAATTATGAATGTGAACTCATGGATGGT
>Ga0210059_1008306_pt1 | contig 16417 bp, 9 predicted proteins | sample Ectturendosymbi2_FD_188042 | JGI IMG/M metagenome (GOLD analysis project Ga0210059, IMG submission 188042) | Ecteinascidia turbinata endosymbiont from Florida, USA - Sample 2 (SPAdes) (version 2) | ecosystem: Host-associated > Tunicates > Ascidians > Unclassified | place: Key West, Florida...
ACAAGTTTAAGTGAAGTGTTGCTATCAGGTTCTTCTCCCTACACACAAAATTCAGAATGCCAATCGCACATTCCAGAATACATTTTACTGTCAACTAAAAGGGAACGTGTTTTAACGCAAGGTCTTGTAGATCATGGCTAATATTACAAACTTTTAACCGCCTTGTCCCATTCTCCTTAGCTTTGGGTATCGAGCATGATGACAAGTTTCCAGCTTTGTCCATCAAAGTGGAGAGAAAAGTTTCATAAACTCTTGGATTCACAGCTATTTAACCATAATAATTGAACAAACAAAACTAACAGGCTTACCTTGCTTGATACACTGCCGTTTTCGGCCACCTGCATGTAAAAAGGTAGTCAGTAAATGTGTTTATAACTTTTAAAAAATGTTTCTACATGTCAACATGTGGTACCAGACACAAATTTTTCAACTTTTTTCCATATTGGCAATGCTACGTTTTTTCATGCTTTTTCGCACTAAAGGTGTGGTGCAGAGAAGGGAACTTGCTGTCAGTAAATTGGACTAAGTATTTTCGATGTCAGCACCCAAATAAAAAGTTCAGTTTCGATTGGATCCGTCGAAATGCGTCTGATTGGAAGTATGTCCAAATGTTATTCAAAGTCGCCCAAATTACCGGAAAATAATTAGTTAAAGTATTACTAAGCCATGGTTCTTGTCCGAATCTACCCTTCGTCCTCCCCCGTTGAACTAGCAAACCTCGCCAACAGTCTTTGTCCGTCTGCCGATCAGGTTTAAGTTTTACTTTTTTTTTGAAAAACTTACTTCGTTATTGAGGAATCACCTTCACTGAACTTTAAAAAACTTTTGACAATGTTTTGACAGCTAAGTTCTTTATTGTCGTTTGCCAATTTCTTGATGTAAGACCAAGCTTTCACACCCATTTACGAATGACTTTGTCTAATGCACTTCTTGTACATCACTGATTCGCATGTGACAATGTTCAACCGTCAAGAGTCACACACAGGCTTTATAGCAATTTTTCTTGAATATGTAAGGTAAAGACTGCGTGGCACACGAGGGCTTCTCTGACGCACTAATTTTATGGACCTAAACGATCAATGCAGAAAAACACACTCATCGCATATTTAAATAATTTTTAGAATAAAAGAATAGATACCGTGAAACACAACTTAAAGAGTAGGTTTGCAAGCTGAGGTCTTGGGACTTACCACTAATTGTGTGTGTTCGCTCACTGATTAGTGAAAAAATTTAAAGAACGCAGTCTCAGCAGAAACTGGTCTTTCCGTCTGTAAAGGAACGATTGCTTACCGGTTCCCAATCTGGATCGGGTTGGTAACCACACATGCCGTCAGTTGCGTCAGAGGAAACGGGTGAGCTTGTCTGGCCATCTTCAGCAACCTGGAGAAAACGTTGATAGTTTAAGTCGGAGGTCAACGTTTGGCTCCGTTTGAAGGTCGGATCTTCTCAACTGTAGTGAAATGATTTGAAGACTGGTGGTTTTCAGCAACGTGTCACTGATGTGCTATTATATGAATATAGTGACTAGAAGCGGGTATTACGGCATAGAATCAGAGCATATCCTTTGATGTTACAGGTTTTCATATGCCTTTACGACATAAACAATATTTTTAAGCAATGAGTGTGTACATAATAGAAATATTAGCTACACTGATGCATCTTCATTCAACTTCAACGTTTCAGCATAGCTTGATACTGGGTTGACATTAGAGTACTGTACCTAACAAATACGCACGGAAATATTCCGATTTTGAAGAACACAAACACTGACGTATACGCTTATGATGGTAACGTGTTTGACAGGCGGATGTAAACATCAGAGAGTGAGGTAATGCAATCCCGTGAAGGTGAACTGAAAGTGGAATGAAATACGAAAGCAGCCAATTGGTTCACCACTTTTTCAACTGAAAGATTGGATCAATCAACAGATTAGTTTAAAAACAATTTCTGTTTGCATTGAAGACATGCCGATCTATTGCCATCGGATAAATGGGCGATTTTACGATATCGATGTTGCATGACTGCCAAAAACAATCGGTTCTTCACAAAACTAATATAAAAAACTCCAGCTGAACACTCTTTTACACATAAAAAGAAAAGGGGGGTGGAAAAACTATACCGAAATGAAAAGGTAAAATTTACACTTTCAACAATCGCTGAAAGCGTCACACGCTCACCAAGAATCATCTGAAAATATCAAGAAGCACGGCAAATAATAACATTCTTTCAGTGATAATTAAAAACTGTTCTTCAAATTGATATGAGGCAGAAGGGACGAAAATATCGTCTGCCCGTACCTTTCAAAAAACTTGATAGCGCAAAATATAGCCTTTCCTTTCCAGATGCAGTGAGTGCCGCACGTCAAAAAATTTGACACCATTTTGCAATCTAATAACTTTGGCAGTTCCTGTTTAAATAACTTCAAATTTACACAGCATGTATAGAAACAGGCCAAAATTTTAGGCTTAATATTTGATATGTTTATCTTTTCAGGTGTAGAAATTTTTAATTGATAAATTATTCGTACTGCGGTCAAACCTGTGTGTTTAAATGGTATCCACTAGCAGAGAAAAGGCGTTTTGTGTGTTGGAGTATGCTCGAACAAACTCAAACAAGACTGCGCAGCGTGCGTTTGTGAGATGGTTTATGTCCCCACTCTTCCTGCAAATGTAAACGAGCTCAAACAAAGAATCACTATCGCACTGAAGACAGTTACCCAAGACATGTGGCATCGTGTTTGGGAGGAGCTAGACTACCGACTTGACGTTTGCCGGGTAACAGGCGGCGCGCACATTGAACATTTGTAAAATCTTTTATGGAATTCACGTGCCTTTAAATTTCTTATTCAATTTTACAGGAATAAATCTTGTTTTGGTCAACATTAAACCTATTGAATTTCATTTGATTCGACTATGTCGTTTCTGTAATATTTACAAGTCAAATGATGTCAAATTTTTTGAAGCACCCTGTATAATACAAGGCACCTTCTACCCAAAATATCCCAGCAGTAACCCCCCCTCGTGGTACCTCCGTCCGACTTGAGTTGCTGGGCAAATGGCGTGACCGGTAGTCCAACAGTATAACTTGCACTTACTTCAACGAAATGAGCAACAACGATCAATATCATCGCACATCGGTCGTTGCGCGGGTCAACAAGGACCAAGGTCTTGAATAAGTCAAGTGATAGTGTGGGCATATCTTCAAACAAGCGCTCGTGGATCCAACTCTGCGGAGCTGGCCGTTGGGCGGAATCCCTTCCTCCACGGCAGCGTTTCTTAACCTTTTTCTACCTCAGCACCCCTTTTGGTCACCCCTAAGCAGTCCAGCACCCCCTACCATTGATTAAAACCTGGTTACTATAAGGTTAAAGAAAAGACAAGTGCAGTACATCATATTTCTTTTACCTTTGACCGCCACATATGCGATCTTCCCCAGCACCCCCTGAAATTGATTTCAGCACACCCTGGGGGTGCTAGCACCCCAGGTTAAGAAACCTTGCTCTACGGCTTTGACCAAACAACATCTGCTCGGTCTGGAGTTACTCATAAAACCCCAGCTGGAATGCTGAGTTGATGAATGGATCCCCATTTGTGAGGAAATGTGTGTATGTTGAAGCTGAGGTTAATACAGCGCTCCCTGTGTTTATACAGGTATACGCTCCAAACTCAAGTACATAGTAACTGCATTGAGAAAACTAGTGATGCCCTGTCAAAGTTAACATGTTCGAAATGACGTTGGTGTATGAAAGCGTGTGATCAGTCAGCAATGATTCTAACATTAAAAAACGGAAAACTTCTCTTGCAACTGTGCTGCAACAACGCACTGTGAAGCGTAAACATTTTTCTTCAACGTACAGGTTTGCACAGAAATTGTACACTTTGTACAAATAACCAAGGTCATCACAGGTTGATTTCTGCCTCGTTTCGATTGACCTGTTCCGATCTGTGCTGGATGTTCCCGTCAAAAATTGTGAAGAACGGTCGACTTGTTTCCTCCTTATTGCCTACAATTTACATCTGGAAAAATAAACTGGGCCTACACGATCGTGCACACGAGGTCCTAGCGAACAAAGCGGAACGCCCCGGTGGACGGAGATATAAGAAACACCTTCGTAGACAGCGTATCATCCTTGTTCTGAGAGCTCCCAAAATGCACAGCGGACGGAGATGAGTGGTGGCGGTTGTTCAAAGCAACTATTCATTTCATCAGTTGCTTGGATATCGGCTTGGTATGGCGATAGATGACAAAAAGTTCGTCCCTGGTGGAGCGAGGAGGTGAAAGATGCTATCCGACCAAACAAATCAGCCTACAAGGCCTAGCTTCAGTACAAAACCGAAAATTCTTCGCATTCTCGTTACGCCGAGGCGTGAAAGTCGGCACCCCCAAGCGAATCTAAGCCGAAATACAACCCTGACTGAAATCCAAACATAAAATAAATTTCAATCGCTCTCAAGCAATCAAAGTGTTCTGGAAAGCCATCCAGCGTCTCCGCTGCAGAAGCACTAATACCGTTAGATCCACCAAAATCAAAATGGTGTCCTACTCAACAATAAGTAAGACATTCTGCAAAGAATATTCAGAGTTGTTTGAACCTAGTCCCTCACACAACATCAAGCACACTGGAGGAACACCTCAGGGTGGTAAACATGATCACTGCGACTAAAGTCACCTTAGCTGTCAAAACATTGAAAGCTCTTGATGGACCCACTTTTCAATTCGATCTATCCCTCTGGGTCGTCCCGTAAGATGGGGCCACCTCCACACATCACATGACTGCTGGGCCAGGCTGAGAGAACGATTTTCAAGAGAGATGGATCAACAGGAAAAGAGAGCAACCACTGCTAACCGCGCTGGATGTGTTCGGCGTGTGATGGGTCATAATATGCCCTTCTCAGGGTACGGCAGCAGAAATGCTGCTGAAGATGACCCACGACCCAACATAATACAGCTGAACACCGAGGAGCTCACTGCAGACAAGATCTCTTTCATTGAGCAGCTAGCCTATAAGAAGAAGGCTTTCATCACCGTCCTGCAGGAGATCCACTGCACAAGTGCAGACAAGCTAGTGATTCCCAACTTCTCACTAGCTGGGTCAGTCCTGAACAGGAACCACGGCCTTGCCACGTTTGTCCATGAGCGGTTGGAATGGTCACTGGTCGATCAGTCTCCAGAACAATCAGAGACTGAGTGGTTGTGCGTAGACGTTGCAGGATATAAGATCATTAACGTCTACAAACCTTGGGGGGCAATGGAAGGGGTGCTTACCAAGGTCATGGCAACTGTAGATGAATACCTCCAGACTTGGAAGCTAAAGCTAAGCACTACAAAAACGGTGTCGGCAGCCTTTTATCTCAACAACAAGGAAGCTAAACGTGAGCTTAAAGTCAAGTACAACAACGCAACCCTGCCCTTCTGCTACGAGCCGAAATGCCTCGGAGTAGCGTTGGACAGGTCGCTCACGTATCACCAATACCTTGAGTCACTTCGCAAGAAGCTGACATCACGCGTCGCACTACTGAGGCGGCTTGCTGGCTACGGTTGGGGTGCTGGAGCAACAACTCTGCGAATAGCCACCCTAGCCCTGGCGCATTCAACCGCAGAGTACTGCACGCCTATCTGGTGCAGCAGTGCTCATAGCCGTTTCATAGACCCCACCATCAGCAACGCCTTGTGAATTGTTACTGGTTGCCTGCGCCCTACACCAGCGGACAACATTCCAATGTTCGCAGGCATCCAACCTGTTGCGCTTCGTCACACTGGAGCCATACTGTTTCAAGCACGCCGTGCCATGGAGCCTGGACATCTGCTCCACTCAGCGCTCACCCATCAATCCGAGTGCAAACACACAGCGCCTCAAATCGAGACACTCATTTGTACCCGCCGCACAACATCTCATCAGTTCATCTGACAACAACAACATACATGCAGCGCAGTGGGTGGATCACCAATGGAATGTGGAGTGGGAGGACAACCCTACAAGACTCCGCATTTTCATCCACGACACCAGCAACTAACCCCCCGGAAAGACCCACCCAAGAAGAGCCTGGTTCCGGCTTAACCACCTCCGTACCGACGTCGGACGTTTCCGCTCCTGCTTGTACAAATGGGGTATGGACTCCTCTGCGGCCTGTGAGTATGGCGCAGAAGAACAAAAAGTCGTCCATGTTGTCCTCCGATGTCCAATCCATCGAACTCCCCATGGACTGCATGGCCTGACGGTTCTGGACGATGAGACAATCGAATTGCTGCTCAACACCTGCCCCGAGATCAAACGCGGCCAAACAGTGGTTTGAAGAACTATGTAGCTCAAAAGCAGATGGGCGTCTGGAATGGTTTCTCGTGGGTGTGTCCAAAAGTTTGCATAGCCAAATTTTTCTGGGCATACTTGCCACATGGCCAGATCATCGAACCTGGGGCCTCTATATTATCTTGCTGTGTCTACTTTCAACGCACTTGGCAAACTTTTTCCTGGCATGCCCGAGGAAGAAAATCTCCCGATCGCTATATCGCATTCTCTGTTGTCTCTCTTCTTGTGTATGGGATGATCACCCCGGTTTGCTAATCCTTCAGAGTCCTTTCAAAGCTTCATGCCACTTGGCAAACATGTAATGTTGTTTTTTGAAGTAGAAAAATAGCTTTGGCCACAGCCATAGTTCACGAAGCCAATTGCAAAATCTACAGATAAACTTTCTGGTCGTTACTTACTTGCAAAGTTTTGTGTTTGTGCCGATTATTTGTTTCTCTATTGAGAGTGTCAAAATGTAATCGGTGATGCACAACCTTTATTCGGCTATTTACGTTTAACCTCTTTTCCGATACGTTACATGGTGCTAGTTCATGATGAAAAATTTAAAAGTCACACATCTTTTCGAGGACCCATAATATTGAATGATATTCCATGAGATTTTAAAGTAGTCAGTTATTTTCGATTCTGTCGTTTGTACAAACACCACTTAATTGGATACCCTCAGGTATTATAACAAATTATTTTTTCCGCTTGCCTGTAATTGTGTTGCAGCGTTTGCTTGTAATTGTGTTGTTTTGTTTGTTCTTACGTCTGCACCGTCTCTGCAGATACACGTCTAGAACAGGGTTGCCAGATGAAAATTTCAATAAAAAGCGAAGCAATGCTAAAAAGTGGCCAGAAAAAGGTCAAACCGACTGTTTGAAGGCCAGAAAAAAAGCTAAACTTTATTTGCGGTATTGCCTCTTCTTTGTCACAAAAAGCATCTAAATTACAGGAATATAAAAAAGTTTTCTTCGAAATTAAGATTAAATCTTGCCTAGCGTTCTACTGGAGCACTGATCTTTCCGTGACTTTTCATGGTTTGTGAGATTGCACACTTTGGGTAAAATGCTGCCACAGTTTACATGCTGGTTCATCGGCAGCTTTCTGCACAAGTCTCTCCCATTCACTGCAGTACTTACAATCAGAATCATAAGAGCCCTTCCACTTCGATGTAATTATCGCATTTCTATCGCGAAGATGCAGACATGACTGCAAGCGCTGAGGCTGTTTAGTGCTTACAACACAATAGACGCTACATAGTGCAGTCAGTGCACACATTTCCAGTGATTACGCAAAAACTGAATTTCGAATCTATCATCCCTCAAATATCACTAATATCAGAATGTGGGCGTCTGATATAGCATTTATCACAAAAATTTTGCAAATGTGTTGCCGATGAAAATGGAATAGGAATATTTTCCTTCATAAGAACCTATTTCAGCGTAAAAAAGCCCAAAAAAGAGCCAAAAGGTCAAACACATTTTTTAAAGCCAGCCAACATGAGATGAAGCCAAAAAAGGCCAAAAGGGCGACCAAAATTTTTTAGGCCAACCAACTTGAAACGAGGCCAAATTTCTGAAATTCGGTCTAAAAAAGGCCAATCTGGCAACCCTGGTCTAGAATTCTGTGAAATATGACTCATTTTCTATGCGCTGTTCGACTTTGTATTTCGCCGGGGAGGATGACTCGAAGACTTTGCGGTCAATCTCCTCCCTTGATGTCTGTTTTATATGGTATTAAATCAAAATGTCTGTCTCACATATGTAAAAGACTTCTTGCCTCAAATGATTTTTTTGGAAATTGTCAGCATAGCGGCTTGAATTCATCATGTCACCAACCGCGACAATCAACCCAATTTGGTACAAACCCACATATCTATAGGAAATCTTGGGAATGCAGTTATTTCACCATCCTTAGCAGGAAATTTTCCTTATTATTTCTCCAGACATGTATTCTTGCTGTACAGGTCCAATTAAACATTTATTGACTCCTAATCGAAATAAAACGCTCAGTAACGTTATAAGAAGCATAGTGGGGGATGCCCCTGGAGCTGATTTTAGGAACGTCATTATCGTAACAAATCGCACACTGGAAACTGTTTACGCCGCCATTTTTTTTCAGAAACCTTTGGTCTTCCTGGAAAAGGATTTTTGTTTGGGTGAATCGTTTTCCCAAAGACAGTTTTCGTCATGAATTCCACTGACGCCATTTTGTTGCATAAAAACGTGGTAAATGGCGTTTTTACCACAGCCATGACCACAGCAAATTCTTTTCAAAACATTAAAGAAAAGCAGCATGTCTATTCGCCACAATTCATTTTCGTTTGCTTCTTATTTGGACCACGCGCAGATCAGAAGAACAATTTATAGCGTAGGAATTGCTGGTAATCAAGTTTCATGCTTGCTGCAACTGCAAGCAAGACAACTCCAACATAGAGAACCCAGATCGTGTTGATCACCGCATGAGATAAATCATGGTTAGGCCGAATGGCTGCAATGCGTATTCGTTTCGCATTAGTCCCCAGCGCCGGATTTCTGCTCAGGTGTATTTTGCCCAAATATGGAAAGCGCACCAACCACGTAAAGCTGGATATACAGTACTTGAAATGACCATTTAAAGTCGATTCGTCTAATGTAGTAGCTAAATTTTCCGATTTCGTCTGTCGAGCAGTCCTCTCGAAACTTACATAAGCCTTGTATATATCAAGCAAGGGGGGCAATTGCCCAAATGGGTAAAGTGCTCCTGAAGTTTTCAAAAAAGAAGCTGCGTAAAAGCCAATTTTGCCCACCTTGGCCAAAGATGTTTTGACATCTTGATCCAGTCCCGTCGCCACGCGGGGGCTTTGGTGGGCTTAGCCCCGCCAAACAAAGCTCCAATCCCCCCAAATTGAAATATGAAATAATATAAATAGATTTTCTGCGCTCAAGCCCCCCTGCACAAACGTTGAAGCATCCCCGAAAAAACGTAAGCCCCCCTATTGAAGATTTTCTGGCGACGGTTCTGTGTTGATCTGGTACCAAGTGTGTTGCTTTCGGCAGATGAATGAAAACAATGTGAGCATAGACAGATTCGGTCTGTGTGACGCATGTTAAATTTCGGCAATTGGTTCTCGAACCTGCCAAGAGGTAAGCTGGACCAGTATTTAATGAAGTCATGAAAAAGGTGTGGGAACGCCGTTTCCACGCTTTCCCACCCCACCACACCCCTGGAACTTATGTGTAAAAACTCACAAAAATAACCTAAAAATGACAAATTTTCGTGTCTCAACCTAATTACTTTTTTGCATCTACGTCCGCCAAACACATCACATAGATCTTGTACAGACCTCCAATAAGTGCTACTGGCGGAAATTTGGAAGTTTTCGTATTGTTTCGATACGTACCACCGCGTTTTTTTGGGAGGGATATGTCGTTGGTTTTGAAACAATAGAATATTTTCGACATGCAACAAGTTACCTTTTAGGGTGAGGTGAGCTTGGGAATAGTTTCTGAGTTGTTGAAAACGGAGTCTGTGCATCTGAAATGTTTGCGTAAGCCTTGGTTGTGGTGGGAACAAACGATATTTGCCCAATCAGGGCAATTATACCTTCGGTGTTAGGTTTTCAGTTACACAATAGAGAAAAACCACAAAGATCTGACATTAAAAGGTAAAGCGAAGGCCGTCGTGTTCGTATATAAACACGCGCTAGGCCAAGAAACGCCTTCATTGTTTGAATTGTGCCAGGTGCACTTAGAATTCAGAGCTTTCTTCTTAACTAAAACAACCGGCACTGGGGACTCGGCTGTTCGCAGTATCGCTTGTTCATGAGCGAGTTATCCAGATTTTTCCAACTTTGAGTGCAGTATTGCCTTTGCACACCAATAATGCAAAACGAATGCATTGCAGCGATTCGGCCTAACCATGATTTATCTCTGCGTTGATCTACTCGGTCTGGGTTCTTTATCTTGGGGTTGTCTTGCTTGCAGTTGCAGCAAACGTGAAAGTTAATTACCAGCAATTCCTACGTTAAAATTCTTCATCTGATCTACGCGTGGCCCACAGAAAAAGCAAGCGAAAATGAGTTGTGGCGAATAGACATTCTGCTTTTCTTTAATGTCTTGAAAAAAAATTATTATTGAAAAAAACGTGGCGGTAAATGGCGTGTTTCGCCGTGGCAAACACGCCATTTGCCGCCACGTTTTTTTCAATAATAATAAAAAAACAATAATAAAAATCTTTATTGCAGACTTGCGATCCATATCACAAGCACAATCACACAACAAAAGAGCACAAAAAATGGTTAGCCATAGCGCATTTCAGAATCGGTGTTTGCACACGCCCAACACTGATTGGAGCAAAACACTTTTACAGCGCCCCAACTGTAACGTCATTCACCCATCATAATACATGGATGCGGTAGTGGGAGAGTAATGAAAGCATTTTAAAGAATGCAGAGCTCAATGAAAAAGATCATGTATCAGCAGAGATGTGATAATGTCATGCCGGCTGACCACTAAGTGCGCAAAAGTCTATTTCAGGATGTTACCGTATAAAAAATCAGTTTCCTGTAAAATGCAGCACTTTTGGTTTCTATAAATCAAGCAATACAGAAACCATATCTAATGTTGGTTCAATCCCAACATACTGGAGAATCAACTCATTTGTGTTGTGTGCTGCAATCTTCGTCAATTAATGACACCACATTCAATGCTACACGTAATATTTGTTTGCGTATTAGATAGAAAAAAGCAGTTTCATATAACAATCTAGGAAGACAATCAACATCGTTGTAAAATGCCGCTGAAACATCCGGATCAACACATAATATTCAACGAAACGAGAAACGCCTTGCACTTGTTGCAGTGTTGCACCACTGGCTGGATGAAACGCTGATATACCACTACCGGAATTTGAACGACCCATTGATTGTTTGCAAACTTTCGATGCAGCCAAAGTGGTAGTTTTTTTCAGAAAACGCGATTGTCTTCAAAAACTAAAAATAACTACTTATCATTATGCATGCTGCTTTAGATTTTGCCCTTATTTTAGTTTTGAAAGCATAAAAAATCCCAAATTACTAAACCTACTATAAAATCTGCCATGAAAGGCATGTAGAAATGATTGGAGGTATACCAAGCAGTCATTTTTCTCATTTATAAATCGATGTCAGCACATGAGCAAACGTTCACTTACTGGCTCCCAATCCGGGTCTGGCTGGTAACCACACATGCCGTCAGCCATGTCAGGCTCCGATGCGTTCGTGTCGTCTGTTTCCCACTGACAAGAAACAATTCGCGCACATTCACATACATTGTTTTTCCATCCCCAGTAGGTTTCAAAACTTACGGCAAACAACTTGTCTGAAGATACACGTAAAAGTGTTGACAAGAAAACCTGACAAAATTTTTTATCATGTTACATTTTATTTAGGCTACTGAGCAACGCGGAATGGCGTCGCTTGATGACTGTGTCGTACAAACAACAACCTAGGCACGAAAATTACATTTATTTTATTTGACCCGCACTGCTGTTCAGGCCCGTAACTACGGGGGCGCAGGGTGGAGAAGCCGCCAGGAAAACTTTCTGCTCTCCCTGGAATATTTGTTGGACATATTTAAAAACCATTGGACAAAGTTTAAAAAATTTGGGCCCCTCTCAGAAAATTCCTTGCCCTCCCCTCGGTGTCCCAAGCTGGTTGTGGGCTTGCTGCTCTTACTGAAGTACGTAGGGTACACGTTTCTGGGTAGTAAAATCGGAATCATGTGTCCTTGGCCAGGGACTGTTGAATGTAAAATACCTGTCGGAATCACATTCATTCAAACTTGATTTTCACCAACTCCTGGCAGCAAATATTAATGACAACAAAACTTCCACGTGGCCTAAACATTACTTGGTCACAAAGAAAATTTTGAAGAAATGAAAAAGCGTCTTCAAAAATGTCCAAGCAGGGGTGGGCAAACTACGGCCCCCAGGCACTTGCAGAAACTCCTACGCATGTAGAATTTTACGAAACATTTACTATTTTTATGAAAACTCAGAATTTTATGAAAATAGTTTATGTTTCAGTTCTAACTATAACTGTATAAATAGCATTAAACGTACCGAATGTGAAATGCAAAAATTGTTTGTAATATGAATATGTGGTTATTTACACACTGAAAAAATTTTCCTACTTTGTAATGAAAGCGTGCGGCCCTCGGGTGCAACATTTTTTTTAATGTGGCCCTCCGCCCAAAAAGTTTGCCCACCCCTGGTCCAAAGGAACACTTGACAGCATCAAAAGTACACTTATACAGTTTTCAGTTTGGGAAACTTGGCGACTTATGGTCATCCACCCACACAAAAAAAAACAGATTAGCATGAAAATTTAACTACCCTGGTTTGACAAATTTCCTTAAAATATGTACGAAAAGCTGAAGCACAGTGGGTGGCTTGAACCGCGTTAGGTGCAACTTAGCCTCGCTAACAACTGCCTGTACCTGCTGCACGCTTTTCTTACAACATTCACTCACACCGAATGTAAGTAAAAAAGCAATTTTAATAGGCAAACATACTGTACATTTTTGATTGGATATATTTTGCAAAGCTTTTTAATGATTTACGCCTGCTCACACCCAATAGTGTGTTTAAGGGGAAGCGAGCGAGGCACTTGCCTCGGGCCCCCCTTTTTAGGGCCCCCTCGACTTGTTTCGCGCGTAAATTCCTCATTTTTTTGGTCAAAAACGTATCATCCATTCATATAGTATACTCTGAAGCAGATCAAAAGTATGTAGGCTATCCTGCTTTCAAGGGCGCCTCCAACAGCAACTGTAGTGTGCAAGAACTCTGCTTTCAAGGGCCCAGCAACAGCAGCAGTAATGTGCAGGAACTCAGCTTTCAAAGGGGCCCCTTACAGCAACTGTAGTGTGCAAGTACTCTGCTTTCAAAAGGCCACCAATACCAACTGTAATGTGGAAGTGCTCTGCTTTCATAGAGCCCCAATAGCAACTGTACAAGTGCATTAATGTGTAAAGTGCCGTACTTTCAAAGGGAGCCCCAAGAACAACTGTAATGTGTAAGCACTCTGTTTTCAAAGGGATCTCAACAGCAACTATGAAACTAGAGAAGTGGGAGGGGATGACAGCTTGCTATCGCTTAACTGTTGTGTCGCCAGCTTTATCTTCCCAACTTTCAATGTTTTTAAAGTTGTGCATCATGAATACCCCTCTGCATTTTCTGATATGTCAGTCATGCCGTATAGTATTAGCAGTTCTGGATGCTTGGAGCTGGAGCCAAAAACTTTTGGATGGTAGAGCCAGAGCCTGAAATTTGGGTTCCGATTCCACAGCACTATTTTGCGGGTCAAGTGATTTTCACATATAATACCGTACAATGGTTTTCAATGGAACAAACCATTTTGGAGCCGGAGCCAAAACTTTTTAAATGTTGGAACTGGCGCTGGAGTTGGAACCAAAAACTTTATATGACTGGAGCTGGAGCCAGAGCCCGTGGGCCTGAAATCTGAGTTCCGGCTACACAGCCCTGTTTTGTTCTTAAGATGTTATAAAGACTAAAGATGCTTTCAGAACTAAACATGGTTGTTTCACTTTATAATTGGAATGACATGCATTTCTTTATATACTGTACGTTCGCTGCTAGTATGCGCAGATTGAGGTTTTCAGGCAGTGCCGTGTGGTTTCTACTGGACTTATTACAATATACAGGAGTCCTGGGCGGGGTGGGTTAATCCGCGGGGGTTGCGGGTTTACGCACTTATGGGGCAGGTGCGGGTTGAACTTGAGGCGGGGCAGGCGGGTGAGAAGAAATTCTTTATACGGGCAACTGAATATTGACCCAATGCGTGTGAAAGGGAAATGAGCAAGAAATTCAATGCCACAGAGAGCTTGTAGTTCAAGGGTGCAGCAACATTCTCCAGTGGTGGCGAGGTCATACCGATTGGAGTTTCTAGCTCTAAGTGATATTGTATTAAATACGATCTGCGTGATGGCGACTAGCGCTGCTAATGAACGAGTGTTTAGTGTGGATGGTCTGGCATGAAAATCAGAAATGCACATTTAAAGAGTTGGTCAGAACGCCCTATTTTTCATCCGTGCTCAACTAAAAGGTTTCACATTTTTACTTTGCACTGCTGTTTAAGAGCTTCTGTAGGCTTTCAAAGTCAACCACTGAATAAATTGCCACTAGTGGTGAAACACACTGCACGAGTTTTAGTGGTTTTCAGGCACACAATGGCAGGTGCAGTTTTGGGACGAAAACAGTGCGGGGCGGGTTCAGTTTGGGTGCAGGGTTGCGGAGTCGGAGTTGCAAGGAGTCGGAGGTTTTTGGGTGGAATCGGAGTCGGATTACCAACAACACTAGGAGTCGGAGTGGAATTTTTTGTCATTGTTACATCACACTCCTAAATTGGGAATTCCTGTTGGAATGGTACAATTTCTTTTGAATTTTCTTTTGAATTTTTTATTCAAACAGATAATTCTTGCTGTGATTGCTAGTTGCCACAAAATTGTTGACAGTCAAACTTCATTCACGTTATGTTAAGGAGTCGGAGTTGGTGTCGCAAATTTTGGAAAGGTCAGATTTGGAGTTGGAGTCGGACATTTTACCTCCGACTCTGCAACCATGGTTGGATGAGCGTGCGGGGCGGTGCTGGTTAAAAGTTTGCGGGTGAGGGGCGGGAGCGGACAAGACTCATCAAATTCTTGTGGGTGCGGGTGGGTTCAAGTATTGCGGGTGCGGGGAACAGACAAAAATTTTCAACCCGCGAAGGACTTTATAACGCACACATGTGTCACAAAATCTGGTATCAGGACAATTGCCAATTAGCACAACTGTTGAACAAGGACAGCTGTCAACTGGAACAATTCACAACCGTTTGCATTAAAAAGTTAACATGTAAGATTTCTGCAAGATTTCATAGTCTGACCGCAATGCCTTGAGACCGAAACGACCAAGACCGAAAAGTCCCGCGACCGAAACGGCCAGACTGAAAAGTCCTGTTCCGACTTCGACGCACTCACCTATCACCATGCCAGTATTTGTCGTTAATTCAAGCGAAACAACGTCAGAGTTACGCACCAACCTTCAGAGAAAACAGTCCAATACAAAACGATGCGTAAAATGCACATCGCTCAATTGAGTTAAAAGCGGTTGGCATCTTGCAAATGGAAGATGTATATCAAAGTAATTTGCAAAAAAGACACGAAGTGCAATGAAATCTATTTTGAGAATTGCCAACAAATTTTAAACTAAAGTCATGACTTTGCAATTGAACGGATTTTACTAGTTCTTCACACGACCACATCGTATATTTAGTTAAGTATTTTTCCCAACTGGACACAACGAATCTTAAAACAAAACACAAATTTCCGTTTTTGAGCCCAAAGTGCATCATGTTGTAGCAATTTCAGAAACGAAATGATTTGCAACTTGTGCATGCTTTGATGAACCGACAGTCCAACTTCAAGCATTCTTCATTTGTGACACATGCAGCACCAGCGGTATACAACATTTTGTCTTTTTCATCCAGAAAATCTCGAAATGTAGCCAGAAAGTTTCAGTTTTGCCAGTTCAGGTGTGCAGAACATTTTCGCTGTTGCCGGCAGCTTCACGATGATTTTTATGAATTACGGCCGCCAGTAAGTTCAATAAATCTTCATTGCTTTTGCAATGCATCTGTTCTGCTTCCACACACTGACCCCAGCCTGCTTCCACACGTCTATTCGGCCGTCTTTTTGCTAAGTATCCACATAGAGTACAAAATTATTATTATTATAATATGCCATCGCAGTGCGACGATTTGAACAACGAAGGCGCGAGAACATTTCCATAAAGTTCTTTCACAACGCAATGTACAGTACAAAAAGAGTTATAATCAATGCACGGCCACCATACCTCTAATTTAAATTAGATGTGCACGGCCGCATAAATTTTTATCGAAGGTCACTGGCAGGGCTGTGGAGTCGGAGTCGAGGAGTCGCAAGGATTTTCAACCTGAGGAGTCGGAGTCGTAGAAAATTTTAACGACTCCGACTCCGGGCAGACCTTTTGCTCACCAATTGTGACTGTTTGTGCCACAAACGTGCGTAAGCGTCACACTTGGCAATTTAGGCAGCTTGACGCTTCAACAAGAGATGATCATGGCTATTCAGA
>Ga0210059_1008307_pt1 | contig 16417 bp, 14 predicted proteins | sample Ectturendosymbi2_FD_188042 | JGI IMG/M metagenome (GOLD analysis project Ga0210059, IMG submission 188042) | Ecteinascidia turbinata endosymbiont from Florida, USA - Sample 2 (SPAdes) (version 2) | ecosystem: Host-associated > Tunicates > Ascidians > Unclassified | place: Key West, Florida...
TGCATAAGTATTGACAAGACAAACTAAATACGTGCTTTCAATCGGACGCAAGCCCCACCTTTGAGATTTGAGCTCACACGGCCTTCCATTCCGCGCACACTAAGCAAGCTCTTAGAGGGAACGTTGCCAGTAGCCCGGCGCATCACCAGACCTCTGCACGCCACTGGCAGTGACACTCTCTGTTCACAATCATCAGTTATTTTTCCATTGTGTTTTCGTTTATTCTGATGTTCACTTACAATTGGTTTCCTTTTTGCACGATGGCTCTTCGTATTGCTTCTGTCTATTAGCTGAGCCACATGAAACAATAAATTAATCAGTGTTCGACGTTCTACAGGGAATAATGTGCAAGCAAAACAAATGCCTCGTTCTGTTTTCGTGAAGTTTATCTGCAAGTAAGAAAAATGTAGTATGAATGGCAAACGTACTTCTGTCTTATTACCTGATCAGGCAAACGACATCACATATCTGTTGCTTCTCGGTTGTGTGGTGATAGTTTTTAATGTATCTCATGGAGTCATGTCAATTGCAATGACGACTTCGGTTGCGAATGCATCAAAATTTTTCGGATTTGTCAATATGCGAAACTATGCATCTATTCTATGTTGCCCGCACGCAGATTAACTGTCGCTGCGTCGCTTCTTGTTTCAACACACATTTGCTGTTACAAAGTTGATCAGGCACTTTATCCAGAATGTTGCTCATGATATGAAGGTGGAAAAAAGGTTGTTTCAAACTTGGAAAGTCTCCATGGAAGTCATTATATTAGCTTGGCTTTTGTTGCAGTAACCTTCAATCGCGATGTCACCTAAAGCCTCGGCAATGACAAAGCAGCCAAACCCAAAATGTTCAAAATATTTGGAAATACGCTTGAGAAAAACAAGACATGTTTTAAAGCAAATATCAGATTTTCTAGATGTTGGAAAAAAGATTCGTAGTGACGATCAAAATGTTACACATTCATATCTCGTTTTCACAATTTAATAAAAAAACGTATACGTTCCTTCAACCAATTACTGTTGCTTTTCAGTTTTTTCAAACAGTTATTTTCCATCGGAGTTTTAAAACAATTTCTTGTGTCCAAATTATTGAGATTCAAACATTAATTGTTGGATCGTTCCTTTTCCGGGTTTTCTCCTTTCTGTTTCAAATGATTCAAAAACTGAACATTTTTTCTATTGCTGAGCTTGTTTCTGTGAAACAGGTCGACATGCTGTTTTAGTAGAATCACTTGTCAATAAAAATGAATGGATAGGTTAAAACTATTGAAAGTAGGACGATACGAAAAGCTTTCCGCTGCAGGTCTGTTACGTAAAAGCCAACTGCGTATGTAGACCTGTAGCAACCCTTCACATTGGAGACAAACAAGGAATCAATTGAACTTTTTATTAAGAAACCGATTTCACGTAACACTACGATGCATAGTCAGTCCTAATATGATGAAACGTTCATATTCACAGTGCTGTAAACGAAAGCAGGCAATAATATATTTGGCGATAAATAACGAGCGATTTTCGCTTTTTTGTGTTTTGGCAATGATGATAAAATCTATGGGCGGTTGTACAAAGTGTTATTTGCGCTTTCGCTGGAAGTGAAAATGTTTGTTCGTGTCCAATCTAAAAGCACCTTCCAGTCAATTGTTGGGGAATCCCCTGGTGCCTTCTCAACACGTTCTGTTGCATGAATGTATGGCGCAACGAAATCTCAGTCACTTACTTCAGAAGTCGTCCCGAAGCAGGAGTGGCAGAGACAGCTTGAGCAAGAGTTCGTTTTTTCAGAGTCGGAGTCAAAACTAGCAGCTAGATTCACTTTGATTTTCACCTATAGGAGGAGCCTGCGTGATTCTTATAACTTCATTTTCATAAAAGGCCTCAGAAGTTTTAAGCGATGCGTGGACATACCACAACGCTGTGGCGTCATGATAGGCTGCACAAATGATAAGATATTAGACCATGAGCAAAGTAATGCTGCACAAAGGGCACATCGAAACTTACAGAAAGAACGATCATTCAGAAGGTGATAGCTATACATTAAAAAAGGGCAAGTGGTAGGAAGTAACACTGGCCATTACACTGGGAACAACTAAAATGAGATCAAACTTGCATAAAAATTGCCAGTGAGTAATTACGAAATTCCTAAAAACAGCCAAAGCGATACTTGCCAGCGTCAGTCAGGTTCAGATTATCGTGGCAAGCGTTTTGATTTTCGTCAGTCACAGCGTTTCAAATGCGCCCACGGAGGTTTGGTTGCCGCAGCTACAAATGCAAGCCTAACTTACGCAGTCTGCAGTTATGCTGAATCATACGGTGCGTTGTTTCAAGCTACATTGGAAGCACCGCCTTGAAAGTAGTTGAATTTATCCGATAACGAACTATTCTACATGTTCATTGTAGCTTGTGTTGAGTTTTGTTAAGTTCATGCTTTTGAACTTTTGCAGTAAGTTTTGAAGTTGCAGTTTGCAGTTTCAGTTGCGTCAGGCGTATTTCTAGTTACATTTGTGGCAGTTGTTTTTGTACGTTTTTCACTTCAGTCTTGAGGTTCTTTACTTTCTATGACCTTGCTTTAGCCTTTCAACGTTTCACCTGTTAGCATTGCTTGCAGATGATAGGACGAGTAATGTTACGTAAGATCGATTTCCTGTTTAAAATTTGTGATTGATTCCTTGCTTCATTCACCTGTGGAGTGAAGTTACTTGAAAACGGACATGTACAAGTTTGCATGATCACAAAAAGATGAAAGCAGAGCCCAGTCGGGTGGTTCCTCTAAGGCCTATAGAAGACCTAGAGCTTTAACACACGTCAAAAAACGATATGTAGTTATTGTTTACGTTTCTTCCGATTGTCGTTATCGTGACTTGCTAAATCAGGCGTTTCGGTTATGAGTCTTTCAAGCTTTTCTTGGTTTATTGGTTATGAAATTACATTTTCACAAAATGTTACTGACAAACTTCTTTTATTCAATCTTTGCAGATTTCGAGCAAAGACTTTGTCAGTTTTGCAGAATTGGAAAGTCTCTGTTTGCGAGAAGAGTTGTGGAACCGCTTCATACGCTCGTATATTAATGTTTTGAAAAATCAATAACAATTAAAGAAATAAGAATTTGAGACAAAGGATTCTTGTATTTTTGGAAAATGGAATCCATATTATTGTCAGCAAGAAACGTCTTTACTAACGACATTGCGCAAAAACTTGAAGGTTGGATATTTTTCATTTTGCATACATAAGAAGATCTTGTGCAATTCATTGAGAAAAAATGATGCATTTAGAATTTTGTACATTGTCAAACGAATATTTCTTTGTTGTACGTGATTATCCACCAAAGAATTTCAAGCAAAGTTTTGTCTTTGAACTTTTGTTTTGCTGCAAACGCTGATGAAACGAATGGCGAAACAACTTGGTCGTGATGATATGACGGAGTGTGCTGCTGTGTATTCGTACCTTTGCGCATGCGCAAAATCATGTTTCATAGAATTTAAACCTGAGTGCATGAACTCATCTAAGAACTTGTATTTCCGCTTCCAGCTCATGTGCCTGTGTGAAACTAAGCTTAAATTTTTGTTGCTGTCTAAAATTGCTGATAAACTTCTTTGCAAGTTTTCACTTATATATTGATAAGCTTTCACTTCTTTTGTTGAGGTTTGGTACGACATAAGCCCCACCTTCTTCAAACCAGCTTCTAAGGTGGAGAGCTATTTCTTCTTTATCTTCTGATTCAACTATGTAAAAGTTTCATCTGGGCTTTGAGCTTATGCTTTTCAGTTCATGCATGCTTTTGAAGCTGTACTTAGCTTAACTGCATCTACCTTTAGGCTAAGGTCACAATTCAATTTCATTCTGACCCGTCATTGATCGCTTCGTTCTAGATCAGTGGTTCTTAACCTTTTCTCCATCACTCCCCCCTAAAGTAATTTTCTTTGGCTCACGCCTCCCTTACTTTAAATAGGTTGTAAAAACAAATATATTTCTTGGTGGATTTGTTTAATTTTAAAGTTTTTTAACAACAACTAAGTCCATGGTTTTGTTAAGGCGTTTTAGAATTGCAAATCGGGTGCCTATAATCGGAGAAATTATCAGTGGGTCCCTAGAATCAGAGAAATCGGGTCCCTATAGGTCCATAGCGGATACCTAACATTTTCCTTTGAAAAAGCTGCTATGTATATAGAGTACAAACACACGCAGTCTGCACAATGCAGATTGGTAAAAACAAACACAACAGAATAATTAATAGCGAGTTTGGAGATAGAACAACAGGATTACAGATACTTTCTTAACACTATTGTTCACTAACCCGTAGCACTTGGTACAACATTACATCTGGAGTAGGACACTGCGTCCAACCCTGATCGAGGCCAGGTAAAGTACGGAAGTATTGTGGCATGAGAACACCCTCAAACGAAAAAACACTGCAATTTCCAAGCACTTAGTCATACAGTCAAATGCGGTTGTAGTGTTCAAAGAAATAAGGATGAATATAAACAATTTGACTGCATCAAAACACGTACAAAAATATTTCTGCATCGTTCAAGAAAGTGGTATATATTTTGTAACAATAAGGCCTAAAGGTAGGAATGTTGCATTCAACCTGCTGAATACTAACACTCGCTCGACACGGAAGGTTGCATAGAGCCCTGCACCCAAAATTATAGGCCACTGATTGTTTGACAGTTTTGGCCAATATTTGTTGCAACATTATTTTGCAGCATTAGATGAAAAACGCTTTCTTTTAAGCGACATCGTACATGATTTACCGGTAGTCACAGATATGTATGTTCCCAATCAAGCCCGCATGCTTAATGTGTTGCGGTTGCTTGTTCTTGACTTGTGCGAAATTCTTTGTTTTATTCACTCTGCATAGCTTTGCAACCGCACACTACTTCGCAGAGTGAACACAGATTACTCCACAAATTGTATATCGGTTAAACCACTGCTTCCCAAACATGTTCGAAGCGTTACACTAATCAAGGAAGCGAATATTGTGTCTTATCATCCTCAATATTTCGCAGTGATCACTCATAACACAGAACAACATTGTGGTTTTGGTTCCGCGGAACCCCCAAAAATCGCAAATTACCCCGGGGTAAGTTACCACACTTTGCCAACCACTGGGTTAAACGCTATAACCGCGTTTTCACATAAGATTCCAGAATCGCAAATCATTCAAACGCGAAAAAAGTAGCACGGTTAATCGCTCAAACGGGATATTTGAATAGAAATGTTATTTTAATTTTTAGATTTAAACATTTCTTCCGCGCCGCTATAATATGAGCAAAAGAAACAGTTCCGAGATTACGCAGCTGAGTGTCGCCATTGGGATGGCCAGAAAGTAAAATTACTCTTTTTTTGGCTGAGAAGTCGACGTCGCATGGTGGTGTGTAGCTGCCAAGCCGTATTCAAAAACTTATTCTCACATTCAACAATAGTGTGGCTCAAGTGCAGTTGAATATTTATAAATATAGATTGTCGCATCACAGAAAAAGACGGCGGGAGTACTGTAAAAAATCATTTAGTACCATGCAGGTGTACGGCCACATTGCAGAAAGCTCGTCTAATTACACAAAGCCAAAGCGGCATCGCACACTGCGTGGAGCTCTGTCAAATGCGACAAGGGCATAGATGTTATTGTTAAAGGGACTTGGCATACCGACTAAATAGTCCCCCTAGTTACGCCCCTGAGTGTTTGCATGCAGACTCGGACTGGGCCTGCAAAATTTCAAGTTGCTTAACCCCGACTTCCGTTTCTGCCCGAACTAAGCCAAACAACATGTGGCGGCGCAAAATTAGCACTGACGTAACGTTTGAAAGGGACACATTTCCGTTCAAAATTATCTATGTTGTAGGGCTTGAAAGGTCTCTCACCCCCGTAGAAATTTCTTGACGCCCCCCTGGTGAAGAACCACTGTCTAGAGGATCCTTTTCCCGGAAAATTTTACAAAATGGGAGGTATCTTTCTTAGCGATCACAGTACTGTGTCTCAGCTTTTTCGTCGTTGAATATTTTGCATTGTGCTTGTTTACTGCAATTGACATGCTCCCTATACTTCTGTAATTAATCAAAATGTTTTTGATGAAAAGGTTCTAAGATTAATTTGCGTGTTAGAAGTTTTGCTTCAACAATTTCAAAATATACTCTTTCACTTTCATTCATATTCCGTGTAGTGTGGGCACAATTTGTTTTTTTTTTACCTTTCCCCATATGTACAGCTTCTCCGCTCATTTTGCTTGTGGTTTTGTGAACCCACGTCTATTGTAGGCATTCGACGTTGTGTTTTCTGCGGGTTGAAATATAATTCCTCAAAAAATCGTGGTTAACCCCAAATTTTGAAACCTGCCTTTGCAGTACCTGACATAAGCACATAAAGATTTCAAGATTTCTTCTTCAGGTAAACCTTTCATCAACTTTTCACAACTATGTCCATATCTGCACCTTTTCTACTAGTGCACCCATTGCCTGTTAGCAATTTTATACCACGTGTTGTGCTGGAACTTATTCCGCTAAACGTCAATCATCATCCCCAGTCTAAAAGTCTTTTTTATGTATTCAGTTTCGTTTTACTCGTCTTTGCACGACCTTTGGACAGCCTCGAGTGGTCAGCAGCAACCTTTCACCGCTTGCTTGCGCTGTTGAGCTATACGTTAGTGGTTAACGCTTCACTTCGCTAACATGTATTGGCTGCGTAGTGAAGTTTTAACGTCGAGCACGCACCGTTTCCTCCCAGCCTTCGGTACAATCCGTGCAGTAAACTGAAACCCTGTCAGGCAGTTTCAATGACGCGTTCCCAACCCACTGTTGCTTCTAAATTTCTTGCAGAGAAATATGAAGTGCTACCTTACTGTTTGACCATACATTGCGTTCCATCCAACACGTACATCTCAACAACCAAAGAAAGTGTGCCCTGTTTGCTAAAGGGTACAATTTACTTATGCGTGTAAAATCTCACCAAGTGAGAGATCGCGGCTACAAAATTTGATTCTTATCAGGTCTTTCGCTTCAAATGTACCATAACTATATCATTTGATTGCCCGACGTTTCCCGAACACGCCTCTTGATGACCCGCCAGTGATCCAGCAAGTTGCATTTGTTTTTGTGAAAAGAGCGAAGCAGGTAAATCGAATCGTTTTTTGTTTCATAACTGACAGGTATGGAACTGGGAGAAGAAGATTTTCTTGCCGTGACACGCGACGATATCGATTCGGAGTTCACGGAATGCTCCATAACTCAACGAAATGAACTTTGGTCGTTCATTGAATCGCAGAAAGAACTTCTTAGGGTGAGACCATCATTGGTGAAAAGCATTGTCAACAATATTTTATAAGAAAAAGCAGCTAATTCGCAAAATGTACACGACAAGCCTTAATAGAAGTGATAGAAATGAGCACAAATGTACACTCGCTAGATATAAGCGTTTACGTTCCAGTTCATTTTTCCAGTTAGTTCTGGAAATATTTTCAACCGAAAACGTAGAACTGCATCAACGAATGTGAAAACGACGTTTTGGCTCACCAGATGTTTCACCTCATTTTCAAATTTCACCCTGCACTAGTTAGTGAAAAACTTGCTTGCATTTTGCCATTTCCACGTGATTAGAACGAAACGACAGAAACAATACTAACGCTTTCCATTCTTCATCAATGCTTCACTTACGTCACTGACATTGTAAACTGCAAACCTTATTGGAATAATTTAAAAGCCGTAAAACCTTCTTACATCAAAATCAAAATTAAATTCATAGGCGCAAAGAAATGAAGGCCAATCCACGTCAAGGAATCGTTGGGTGGAGCCAAACCAGTCTGATGTCCAAAGCAACAGGAACGTTCAGCTATATGCAAGACAAGAAGCACTAGAATATGACTATGATGCATATGAACGTAATGCACGACAAGGTTAGTATTTTATTTGAAATACAAACTCTGAATAATCCCGTGGTGCGAATTTTTTTATATTAATATAATTTATTGTTAAGCGGATGATGTCATCTTAGTGCACATTTCGTTTCAAATAATTAATAAACCGCTGCATTCATGACAAATAAACGTGGATGAAAGCAATATCGAGTGCAAAAAATGGAGTTCTGTTAGAAAACATATTTTATAAGTGATTGCCTTGATGTTCAGCGATACATCGTTACAAGGTATAATGGTTTTTACCATGGTTATACATGGTTCACCCTGGTATGTGCATGTAACTAATTTGTACTTCACAGAAAAAAATTAAAAACGAATCTCGGTTTTAAATTTGTTTCAATATAAATAAATGAAAGATTTGCAAACATTTTCAGTAAAAAATTGGAAACAAAAAACAGACAAAATTCAAGAAAGACATCATTAAACATTTTGGAGATATTGTAGGATTTACGCATTTTATGCTGTTGCTTGAAGAATCCGGAAAAGTCGTAAATTGAAGCAAAAATAGAGTTGACATTAAAATAAGGGTCAGCATGACATTTTATGCATTCTGGATGAAGATGCCGTAAATTTAAACCAAGTTCTTTTTCCATAAAAATGCCTACTTAAATTAACAAAGATGTTGGGGCAAACATGCACCAGAGATTAGAGAAGGACGATACTTCGAAGTATAAACAGCAAAATTAGTAGAAGACAGAAATATATGAAAACATGCCATTATGTAAACAACGACGAATGTAATCTTGCTTCGAACATTTCCACTTATTGAATATAGAGTTCCATCACAAACAAATCAACTTGATAGCTGAAAACTTCAAATAGCGTTTTGATTATTGCCAGTTTCATCAAAGTACAAAGTGAGCATGGTCAACGCTAAAGGAGTTGCAATTGGAGACAACAGCATTGTCAAGGGTGTCTTCTTTTCCAATTGAATGCTCGCCTTTATTCTATGAACTATGAGAAGAAAATCTCTGGCTGTGCAGAGAAACAAGCTTGCGACATACTTCTGCACAACTGTGATGTTTGTGTTTCATTTTTGTTTTTGCTTCTTACTTTGACCATTCATCTGTGAGGGTACATAAAATATTAGAAATATGTTCATGTTTTGTTGATAACTACTTTCTCCCAAGAAAGTCTACCATCAGCAATATCGTGCGGTTCACGAAGGTGTTATATTAATTCCGTTGCATTCAAGCCATTCGATGTGCATTGAAGCGAATCAGTGTTACCAAACCTTCACTTGCGATAATAATCTTAGCCTACGTAAAATTTGGAACATCAAAGTACTGGCAGATTTGAAATTTTTTTTGTGAAAAAAGAAACAGTGGCGGGTTCAATTTTTTGAATTTGGCAGAAACGTCAACAATTTTGCTGAAGCGTTCATATTTTTGTTTTGCCGATTAAGTTGCAGGTGTTAGTTTGACTTCATATAAAAGCCTCGGAATTGACAGGTCCGGTCTACTTGCTGTGCATGCCGTTGATCTTATCCAGCAGCTCTGACGTGTAGTGAAACTTTGTGAATGTTTAAATGTATCTTTTCACTCTCCATATGCGTCGTTATAAGAAAGCGGTTACTATCACCAACAACTGCCAAAAGTATGTTCAAAAACCTACGTGACGTGTGCAAATGTTTGCTGAATCACAAACGTTTGCGACTGCACAAATATTGCTTTCTTTATTACTGGAAATGTTTATGATCCTCACGGTGTTCGTTATGCATGTAGTTGGCACAAACATGTTGGTTGCTATTTGTGAAACGTTTGTTATTAATCGCAAAGAATTTTTTAGCAGCAAAGGAAAGAATTTTTTCTCATTTTTCGTTAGCTACGTGTCAATACGGTTGCACTATGAAGACATATTTTTGAGCTATTTTGTGTATTTGAGAAAGCAATTTGTCTTTTTAACCACCTTTTTATTTCGCAAATGCATTTAGAAAAGCAAGAGAGGTTTCACGCCTGGAATTTTACGTTAAAATTAAAATAAACTTTTTTCGTAAACATCTTATTACTTTCAGCAGCAAAATCCACAAAACAACACCAGTCCGGCCATTTTATCTTTTTTGTTTGTTTAAACCCAGCGTCAATATTGCAAGGGAAGAATACTCTGAAAAATAAGAACACTATTTTCGCTGCATGAGGCGATAATCAAAAGGTGCAGGCAATGCTGAAGTGATCAAACGCTGAAATTGCAGTAGTGGTTGCTGCATCATTTCTTCATCACAAAGAAAAACTAAAATTTACCAAATGAGAAAAAACGCAGTAAGGTATGACAAATTTGTAGTGAGAATATAAAAATAATAGATAAGCAAGAACACCGCTGAATATTTGGCGGGAGATTTTGTTTCCATCTATTTATCCCAATTCCCACGAAATAAGGCAGCTCGATGCTGACAAAAACCTATATTGTTATTACTAAAGCAGTGGGCGTAAAACTAGGCATTTTTTACACAGGTAACTATAGAACTCTACTTTTATTGGATGCATGGTAAGCACAACCAACACACTCGCTTCATGAACAGCCACTCACAGAGTTAACAATCAACGTCAAAGAAATTAGCTTCAATCTAAAAGAAGTGTCCTCCATGTTAGGGCACACCCAGCTTTGAAACGCTCGTTAATGGTTGCTTGTAGTCGACTTTTTCAAACTTGATTTTGGCGACAGCAATTGGCGGCAGCCGGATGCCTGGAATTGCTTCTTGCCGGGGCTGTTGAGGTGAACGTTCTTGCCCACGAAGCTGGCTTTTGATTCACAAAATAGCAGTCAGCCGCTAAACGTACACTCGAAATTGGTCATGTCACTGTAAACTTTGAATGAAAATAAAGAATTCCTTTTGCAAATGCAGAGCTTCATCGTGCAAATGCACATGCTTTTATTATTTTCACAGCTTCATCGTGCAACTGCACAGCTTCATCGTGCAAATGCACAGCTTCATCGTGCAAATGCACATGCTTCATCGTGCAAATGCACATGCTTTTATTGTTTTTGAAAAAAAAGAGCGCAGTTGTACGTTGGATAAATTCTTTTACGATCTGATTGCTGCGCCTGCAATATTCAGAACAAGGGTCAATATTTTTTTAATGTATCAACTCAAAACAGATTTCGTGCTTCAGCCTAACTAATACGTATTGACTTTGAATATACCATTAAGAGTTCTCAGTTTGCTCTAAGCTTTCGAGGAATCAGCCAACTGACTCTATTTTTTTCACTTTGCAATGATTGAAACTTGCACACATCTATATTAAAATAAAATTGTCTTTGTTGTCTCCACGCAGGTGAAGGGCTTCAATCCATCAGCAAGATTTTAATAGAAATCGATTTCACGTCACGTAATCAATTTCACGTGATGCTAGGCATCTTCAGTCCTCAACCGTATTCAAATTCAATCACTGATTTTGAGCAAATTACATTTTTGAAAAAATGAAACTTGGACATTTATCAAATATGTGCAACAAACAACAAACGCAAAATACTAAAGAGTGAGGTCTGGAGAGAGCGTTTATGATGTTGCCTGGATATTCAGTTTTCGGCTCAGCCATTGATAGTTGCTCTTCTTCTAATAGGAATGTTTTTGCGTCGTTGTGACTTGTGTTTAATACCAGTATTGATAAATACATTCAAAAAAAGCACATACTGTATTCTATGATATAATCTCTCAGGTTTATCATAGTTCACTTGCATAAAGTCGGTTCTGCGACATATTTCATACTTTAGCCCATTTATATTACAACTATTTTTTGTGTCAAACATACTGTGACCCCATGTGTGTTTCACCTTGATCATATTAAACATTTAGTTGATTTTTGCTTCTTGCTATTCTTTATTCAGATATACGTAGCTTGCAAAAATTATTCACAATAAACGTGTCAATGCAAGCAATTTTTGAAACTGAAAACAAAACAGTAAAGCCGCTTGGTCATAAATTTCATATAAAATGCCGACTATCACTAACCAGAGTGTTGATTCCTTTGTTTCAGTAAAAAAAAATAGACCTTATTTACTGTGGAACAAAAAATCTATGTCAATTAAGCCAAAAAATTTGATTATACTTTTTCCACCATGCACACAATTTCTCTCAGCTTTGTCGAAAAACACAAATGGTCGAAACAAATTGATAGAGAAATGTTGGCTTCCTAATTTAAAGAACGTTTTGGGATACGATACGACAACTGTTAATTAACGGGATTGCTGTTGCTAATTATGGGTTGGCGATTGTCCCTGTTAGCAGTTATTAGGTTGGAGATTTTCCGTTGGCTGTTGTCCAGTTGGCAATTGTCTTGATACAGATGGCGCCACCACGGTTGCTTAAAATGTTTAGCACCGTTACACATTGCTGAGGTTAGTTCCAAGTAGACTGACTGATTTACGCATAGGAAATAGGAGACTGCGAAGGGCCAGGGTGATTTGGGCTGCAGTCCTCCCTAGGACGAAGCTACTTACAGTGTAAACTTACAGTGTAAAGGGAAGAGATATTAGCAGTAGGTAAAATCTGTTGCTCTGAGTACAAGGTTTAAACAAGCGAAAAGCGATCATAGAAGCAAAATGCAATGCAGCGAGTTCAAGCCACCAGAAGAAGCTGGCGCCACATAAAACGTTTGCAGCATTCGCACATATTAGAAGTATTCGTGGTAGCTAAAGAAGAAATGCGTCAAAACAGTTATGGATAACTGCAGCCCTGTAGTGATGTCACAAAATACAGTTTGAGAACAGAACGTCCAATGATGTATTTCGGGAAATGCGTATTCAGTCGATGTGATGATTCATGAATTGGAACTGACATTCGTTTACTGCTCAGCAGATAAATGATTCGCAATACGGTTGGAAACTAAAGGCATTCGACTACTTTAAGCTAGAGTTTAATGCGACCAATTTTAGTGAGCGCAACAAGAAAAAAAACGAGCAAGATACATCAGCAATACCTCATGAAACTATTTTCATAGTAAAAGCATTAATTAATCAATTCTCTTGGTTAAGGCGCACCAACCAAAATAAGAATACTAACAATTTTCTAGTACCCAAGTGGCACGTGCACTTTTTATATTCCTTTGTGAAAAATGTCAAAAACGGTTTAGTTTTATGTGTGAAGGGATTTTTGACCACATCTCTATAGCACTGTGCTTTAACATTCTCGCACCTGAGTTTGCACGTGCTTTTGATAAAGAAAATTGCTGAGTTTTAGTTTTCCTCGTGTTATACGCATGAACATGGGTAATGCGTTCAACACATAATTCTCAAAAATATCCGGTAGCTGAGATTAATTGTACAGTATTCACACATCGATTTGCTAACCACAAAACTAAATATCTTTCAAATTTGTAGAATTTTATGCCTGTGATACACGCCAGTAACTGCACGAGTCACAACGTCACATGTGTTAAAGCATCTAATGAAACGTTCTTCAAGCGTCGTTTGCTGCGTCTAATCCATAGGTTCCCAACCTCTTTTGAACCTGACATCCCCTTAATAAAAATAACGTGGCATTCGCGAAATTCGGAAAGAGGATGCTGGGGGATTGGCTCCTCCCTGGATTTTGAATTTGACATTTTCCTAAAAATTATTGTTTTCTCAGTTTCGCGAGGAAAAAATGAAATTTCACCGCATCTGCCGCCGTGGAAAAATATGTTTGGCTTCCTGCGGAAAAAGTCATTGCTGATCCCCCTCTGGAAAAAATCCTTCCGACGCCCATGCTGGCATTCGCACCCCCTCCTTTCAAAATAGCGTAAAAATTACAGGAAAAGTCCGATTTGGCATTATTAAAATTACTACTCGTAACGTAACGTAGTTACGACGTTAGGCCTACTGACAGCACACCAGGAAACCCTCCACCGTACTATTCACCGTACATGCCTTACTGCCATGGGTGGCGGAAGCTTTTTCAAACTGGGGGGTCACAAGTGCCGGTCCAAAAAACTAAAAAAATTGTGGTTTTTATTGGCAATTCTGGCGTCACAAGCATTGAAGTATGACGTCATTAAGTACATCAGATGAAGGTCAAAATTACACTAGTTAAGACAAAATTACGCCACTATGAAACCGTATCGCTGAACCACATGAAATTCAACTTGCCTGTTACAAGGGCGACTCCAGGTCAACAGTGTCACTCGGGCTCATCGAACGATTTTTACTGACTGAATGAAATGGTTCGAGGCTTGCGTCACTTAAATTTCCGTTTCCTCTCATTCTGGCTGGCGCTATCGTTGCTCTGTGACATTAGTTACGTATCAATGAATGGGAAGTTCTCATGTTGACGTCTCCACTGTTGAGTAACGTACGTCACAGAGCAATGATAACGCCAGTCACTCCTCTGCTTACTAGGCTAATTTACTGTATATTAGCCCGAGTTTCTAAACTGTTTATCGTTAGTTTGAAGGCCCATTGAAAACAGCCTGAGTTAACGACTTAGTGAAGTGGGTGGAGGCACAAATATAAAAAAGCAAGCTCGTGTTCTCCAACGTAAATCGTAATCAAAGGCTTGGGCTTAGCCCGAGGAGCCCTTGTGCTGGAGTTGCCGCTGAGCTATTAAAAACACCAACAAGACTGCTTAAAAACAGGTAAAAATGACACAGCATTGACATCTGTCTTAAATACATTCAAAATCATAGCTTTTTCCATTTCGAGAACACAGAAGTAACATGAGTTAATATTCATTCTACAACTGCATTAGACACGGGAATGCAAAGACAAGACAAATCATATGTAACAATTTGTCTGAAAAAACGCCAGTTATGTCGCCAATGCAAAAAGTAAATATAGCTATTTATTGTTGCCAGTGCAAAAACAAAAACACAATTGACGTCGATCTGTCAAATATTTCATTTTTCGTATGAGATCCAGCAAAATTTCACTATTCAGAATGGTGTCAAAACGCTTGAAATTACACCGAATTAACCCAGATTTCCGACGGGTTGGCATGAAATTGTTTTTTACACGCAACAAGGGTTTTTTTAATGAAAATGTTAGGTACCCGGTACGGTATGGATCTGTAAGGACCCGATTTTTCTGATTCTAGGGACCCGATGACAATTTTCGATGATTCTAGGGACCCGATTTTCAATTCTAGAGACCCGAATCGGGTCCCTAGAACGCCTTAAAAAAACCTGCACACAATAATGTAAAATATACCATTTGTGTAAAAAATGCAAAAAATGGTGTAGTATTAAACCATCTGGCCAACGTCTATTCAACAACATCAATGCGGTAAGCAAGCCCGAGCAGGGTTAGCAGATTTTGCGCGGTGTACTGTATTCTAGAGAATAACATGGATTTGGATTCGAATTTAAATCCGGTTGATTTTCAGCTTTATGATCGATTTGAATTGGAGTTAGATTTTTTAAATTCTGTTTAACCGTATTTGGATTGAATTTGGATTTTACAATTTTCTTTTGAAGTTCTTCGCAACATTCAGTTCAGTTTCTGAACTGTAAATTGGCATTTACTCTGTAAGTGTGCTTGAGTAGTGTTTTCTCACATCCGTCGAAATTGTGCATCGTGTCTGTATTGAGAGCATTAACATATTATCCAGTTAGGCAGTGATGCAATGTACAAAGCTGCTCTGTTATGTATCATGTAATTAAAGTAGGAATTCGTGAGACTTTCATTGATTACGTCCTTTTTCTTGGCCCATATTAGTGCAGTGTTTTTTGTTTGTAGCCCAGTGCTGATCAATAGCTTATACTGCAACTGGTGAATTGTTTAACTGCTTTGGTATCTTACACTTTCTTTGGATTTGACCTTTTGTCACCTTTTGTCGGTTATTGGTAAATTTTCTTCCCTTTCCCATGAGCGCACAACAGCAGAGCTGAAGTAGTTGATTTGAGATCTAGCAGAGTCTTCTGACCTTCAAACGAACCATGCGCAAAACACAAACATGGGACTCGGGTAATAACGGGCTATTTTTTGCTACCATTGTCATTTCCCTTTTGTAGTGATGACATGAAGTAAACTGTATTGTGATTCCTTAAAGTGAACAAATTCAATCATATTAATAATGCAATCTATGTTTGTTTGACCAACATACTGTTCATGACATATCACACAAGTCGCGACGTAAATGCCAAAATCTGCGCAAGCCAAGCTTTGGTTTAGCTTAAAAGTTTTGGTTTTAGTAAGCAATTGTGAAACATTTGGTACCATGGATTTGTTATTTTTTCCATAGCAACCACAAACTGCATAGTGCTCACATGGCCTTGAGCCACCTTTGGTTTGCTTTCGTGTCTCGTTCAAAGAAACGTCTTTGTAGTTCGTTAGCTTTTGTCCAATTGTGGTGGGTCTTTTGTAGGTAATCATTGCCTTCGGGTTTAACTTTTTTTCTTTTTGTGTTAGTAAGCAGATGGGGAAAAGACGTAGCCCAAACCTGTGGGTCTTCTTTCTTGTCGCATTTTAGGGGCCGTAGTCTATCTTCCCAATTAGATGCCGTTGCTATCATGTCATTAGTTATGTTCAAGGGAAATTTTGAATGGATCGCTTTTTCTTTGAGTCGGTTTAAGCTGCTGAGGTAATCATCTTTTCTTTGGTTGAGGC
>Ga0210059_1008308_pt1 | contig 16416 bp, 10 predicted proteins | sample Ectturendosymbi2_FD_188042 | JGI IMG/M metagenome (GOLD analysis project Ga0210059, IMG submission 188042) | Ecteinascidia turbinata endosymbiont from Florida, USA - Sample 2 (SPAdes) (version 2) | ecosystem: Host-associated > Tunicates > Ascidians > Unclassified | place: Key West, Florida...
TGTTGATGCATGCTTCACTGAAGGATGATTGTGATATTCAGAGACAAATGAAATTGCTATATTGTGCATCAAACAAGCTTCGAGGCACAGTATGCTTGCCACATGTGGAGTAAATACACGCAGGCTTAGGCTAGTATGAGGCGCTTGCATGCTATATACAATAATGCTTACTAAATTATGCATTACATATGTACCCACAAATGCAAGTGTTCGCCTACACCAAGTTAGCCATTCCCATTGTGTCACAATTTTTTCTGCCTTATTGAGAAATAATCTTTATCGCTTCTTACAACGTTGTGCATGTTCATGTAACTTCATCCAATCTTTTCAAATGTCTGATGCTTTTTACAAATCTTTGTTTTTCCTTAATTATTTAACACTCATGTATAACGGTGACCAACTGATTTGATTGTTGTTGCATTGGAACAGTGTATGTGTCTTATCAATAATATTTTTGCATAACAACAAAAAGCTCCCGCGTGCTGCTTTAAAAATCAGGATTATTGGACTGTTTCAAAACTTATGAAGTTTATTTCGCTGTTGATCTCATGATAAATGCATTGTAAAGCATTTGAAACCTTGATTGGAACAGTTGCATGTATCTCAGCGCCAGTATCCACCCCCAGCAGACTCATCTTTTGCTTTTTGCTCCTTTTAACGGTTAGTTGTTTACCTCAAAGTTTTGATGTAAGAATGCCTTCTTTTCTTTCACACTACTGGATCGCTGTATTGTGGTGGGTGTATGATGCAATAATTGGGGTGATGTTAAAAACTTTTTTTTCTTTTATCCGTGTAGTCATGTGCAAATACCTCTGTAATGAGTTATGGCTAACCATTTTTTTGTGCTCATGTGTTTTTTACTGTGCCTACGATATGGACCATGTGTCTGCAATAAATCAGTATTATAATTTGGAAAGATTAAGATCAGTTGCAATTCTTGGTGACAGGATGCTAGAGACCGAGAAATCGCAGGGGCGTTTTTTCCAGTCCACTGCCCTTTCAAAAAGGGGAGCAATGGGGGAGGAAGAGCTTTTTCACAACAATATCATAGGTAATTTCATGGTTTACCAATAAATGCCAAATTGAAACATTTATTGCAGCGATTTGCACACCCAGAAGATTCAGATGGGTTTTCTATAATTTCTGTTAGGATTTTTGAGGTAAATGTTGTTGCTAAATAGAAGCAAGCATAACTGGTAATGATTTTTTTATTACTTTAAGTTTTCATTGCCCTTATGCTTATTATTGACCCCTTGCCCTACTGCTGCTCCAGTGTCTTTGCTTGGTGGTGCTTATATTACTTGTGTTTCACTTTCTGAAAAAGCAATGGTTGCAACAGTGGAAGTCGCTAGTAAAGCTGCAACAATTTAGAAAAATGCTGTTAATGATTATTGAAACTGATCAACTATCTACCTGTTTAATGTGTAATACTAATTATTGCTTCAAATTCTAACTCATATTATTTGGTCCTGGCAGATGGCACTCCAGGCTCTGCCCTGCCGTGGTTTGCCATTAAATAAAATAAATTAACAATAAATAATTCATATTTCAACAGATTTTTTGTTAAATAAGCAGGTTGTCCAAATGTTCTTTTTCCTATTTCTCTCCATGCGTAACTTCCAAAAACTTTGCATTGTATTGTTTTGCATTGAGCAAAACCACAAACAATTTAGCAAGATTTTGTATTGACTGAATCTGCTAGAGACAGACTGTCCTATAAAGCAAGATTTCCTAAACTTTTTGGCTACATCTGTGGTATGTGGATGGGCCCTAATTGTTATTGTAAATCTGTTATCTTTTTGACCGCAATCTTATGTGGCATCAATTTTTCTGTCTGACAAGTGCAGAAATGAAAAATATATGACACTGAGAAATGTTTTATGTGTAAAACTGACAATATCAATGGAATAAGTGGGATTCTTATTGCACAATTTACTGTATCATTTCTCAGAGCTATTTCTGACAGGCAAACTAGAAAGTCAGAATCAATTGTAAATCTAGACCTGCAGTTTGTTTTTATATTGTAAGAGTTAAAAATGCTGTTTTATTCATGTAGGCAATACAAAAAGGGATAAAATTTATTTTTTTGTGAGAGCAAAACTAGAAAGATCAAAGAGTTGTTTGATTGAAACTAATATTTAAACATAGATCAGATGACAATTATGCTGATCTTTTATCCGGTCTTAACAGATAGTTTTTACAAGAAAAAGTGTTTGAAATCCAATTAAAAATCTTGTATGTTTCTTTTAAAATGTATGTCCAGATTATTTATACATGTCCAGAAACAGGGTTTATCTTTTCAGTCATCCTTTGGTCATAGACCAAGCTTATTTTGAAATGACCGAAAAAAATTGATCCAATTTGGTCATATATCTGAAAACGTAGGCTGGTGTATACTGTTATGGTACGTTTCAAAACGATTACAATGCAGGACAAATGACTGAAATGTTTCAACGAAAAAGGAAACCCAGTCCAGAAAGCAATTCTCAGAATGTTGTTAAACGTCATGTCAGGGAAAATCAAACTATGTACAGTATTAATTAAGGCTTTGATGGCAATGCATTCACGTAGAGCAGGAAACATATCTACAGTATTATTATTTATTCTAGTTTTTTATATTTCCAGTTTCTTTGAAAATGCTATTACTTTGTTTTGACCTAGAAACATGTTCGTATCTTCTTCCTGAAGTGTCACGTTTAGTTGGTTGATATAAGTTCAGCTTTTTTGTCATACCTTCAGTTCATGTAATCCTCGTGTAGTTGCCCCAGATTTCTAGTGGTCATCTTCATGGCAAACCCCAATTTAGGAAACGTTCCCTAGAGGGTAACATATTTTTCTCAGCAATCTAAAACCAAAATATCTTGTAATCTGCATCAAACTTAAGGAAAAATAAGAACTGCTACAGTCAGAAATAATCCAACAGCATTCTTATATGAAAAGGATTTATAATATAAATTGCAGAATAACTGGCCTGCGGTGGTTGGCTAAGAATGGCACTTGGAATTTCCTAAACATGAGCAAGGTAGAAAGAAAGCCATGGCTGCATAGCCTAGCATGCAGTACACAAATGACGACCTATTTTATATAGTCATAATTTCTGGACAAAAGTTTGTTTCAGCCCGATCTACTAACCTGTTGTGCATTTCCTTCCTCGTGTGCTGGTTGTATCAGCATTGCAGTTCATTCCCAATGAGACAATGTTATGGACACATTGGTCTTGCAACATAGTGCAAAAGTTTGCATAAAAAATCTTGTTTGTGGTTGTGACCGAATCCAAGCGGGTTAGTTATAGATTTGAGATCTTTTAGTTTTTCAGTGATCATTGTAGTATTCTGGTGTTCTACAAATGCTTTATAAAAATAAATTGTTGGGTAAAAATAGTTTGTGAATCTAGCTCCAAAGTTTTAATTTTGTATTTTATAAACTGATATTAGATTTCATTAACTTTGTATGTGTAGATTAAGCTATAAGTTTGATAATTATGTTATGATATGTTAATTAAACAAATCTGAATAAACTTTGGTGGTATAGGTTCATGGTTGGCTTTCCAAGCCAATTTGTATAGTAGGCAAATTGTATATTGGCCGTTTGACTGCAGTTGTTGTTTGGAGAGTTGCTGAGTAAGATTTAAATCGACAACCAAAATGTTAATAATCTGCCTCCTTATCTCTATCTAACTTATATGGTTAGCTACACAAGCTGCTATGCTTGTGCTTAGAGCCTGATGCATGGACACCTGCCCGAGATGTTCTGATAAGAATATTGTTTAATACTGCATTTTTGACATTTTAAAAATTTTTCTTGTAGTTATTGTAGCATATGCAATAATTATGTAAACAAAAAGTGCACTTGTTTATTTGTTCATTATGCCATTTCTTCAACTGAACCATTCCTTCTTCAATGACACATGATAATGCATTGTGCAAATTGGAATACCTTATTCAACCTGTGCTGCATGCTTTTGGTGGCAAATGTTCAGGTTTGGGTGATTTTTTATTGATGTTTTGTATTTATTTTTATGATATGCTACCGCACAATCAGTACTTCATAGCACAATGCCAGCGGAGTGGTTGCGACTGGCCAGTTTTTGTACTCACCAATGAGGTTAAAATATGAAATGAAACAACTCTTTGATGCATACATTTGTAAAGTTACTGTGTTCTTGTGAAGAACAAAATGCCACTTTACATTCAAGGATTATGTATCTATTTTTTTGTGTAGCTATGATTGTTTTAATATTTGTATCCAAATTGACACTGGTACACAGGCTTGTGACCAGGGGGGCTTCAACCCTCTGCAAAATTTTTTGCCCCCTCTGGAAAAATGTGTTAAAGATAACTTAAAGCTATTGGACATAGAGTTTAAAAGATTTGGGCCTCTCATAAAGCTCTTCACCTTGTTGGTGTCCCAAGTTGGTACAGGTCTGGTGGTACATGGGAACAAAATTGCTGGATAAACGAAATATGTAAAATTAAAAACTGTATTTATTTTGAGAGTTTTTTATTGTTTGATGTCAATTTATTTTATTATTTGGTAATGGCATAGGATGGCAAGCCAGAATCTGATATTTGTGTCTTGATTAGATGGTTCAGCTCAATGCTTTCATCCAAGGAGCAGTGCAGTGATTCTTTTAGTGACTGTGAATCACTAGATCAGTGTTTCCCAACCAGGGTGCTACGGCACCCTAGGGTGCCATTTGCAATACTCGGGTGACACGAGCTAATACGTTTTAAATACATCATTAAAAAATACATTTTCCAAATGTTATCAAGTCTTAAAGCAAATTGCTATGAGTTTGTCACTGGGTGCCGCTAATTATATTTCTCTTCTGTGGGGTGCTGTAAGGTTGGGTAAAGCTGCACTAGATCAATCACTGAATATTGTGATTTAAATACAGACATTCTACCACTGAGCTGTTGCAGCCCCACTACTGAGCTTTTATTGCTTTGCTATTGACTGTTGATTTGCCAGTGAGCTCTCTTTAATTAAGACTAGCTTAGTTGTGGACTGAGGCATCATTGATTAAGAGGTGGTCACTCTATATCACTAAACTGTCATCATAATGAGATGTACACTCTAATATTGCCAATGTTAGCATTTGTTTTAAGTTTTTGAAGTTGGGGTATATTACTGTGAGAATGATATGTCTAGAAAAGTTTGAATTCGCTTAGTATTTGTTGCAGGCATCATGCTCTCCGTGCCCAACATCTTGCACCTGTGCAGATAGTAGTTCTTCATCTTTCACCACTGTGGCAACCACCACTGGTTGTTTTGCTGACTGTTCTTCAGCTGGTTTAACCAAGTTTCCTACTCGGCAAGATTTCCCACCGAATGTTTTGTCAATGTAATTCTGAATCTGATTTTTGTAATTGTTGCATCATTCTAAGTATTGGTCAGTTTTGTTTTTGTATTTAAGGACACAGGTTTTGCATTATAGTACCTCATAAGGTAAAATATTTGCATATACTTCCTTTGGTGGTACTATTGCATTAGTGGCAGCAAAGGCAGCATATACTAATCTTAAACATGAGTAAAATCTTGAGCACTTCTGCACTATTTTGGATTTTGCTCATGTGCATTAAAATTGAACATGGAGCATGTAATGGTGCATTGCTTCTATTTCACATAAGGTGTTGATTGTATGGTGCAGAATTTTTTGAGTGAACATTATGCAGCTTTTTCTGCTGAACTGAGTATAAATTTTTGAGGCATTTGCATTTGTTGGTAGGTGGTTGCACACTGGTATTATATTCTGAAACCCACAAATATGTTGTAATTCTTGATCAGGCTTTCAGAAAAGTGTATTTGTAATTTGAATCATGTTGTTCACATTGAAATTTAATTATGATCATATCTGTAGAAGTTCACCCAAAATTCAGTATCTTGTCAAGGTGCCCAAGATGCTGTGTTAAACAATATTTACTCTGCTAGTGCCAAAAATAAGCACTTTTAAGTACTGGGTGTTTTTATCTAAAAACTATACTGGATACCAGACAGTTTTTGAGAGTTTACCATGTTTATGCAAATTTCATAAAACACGTATTATTGAAGTCCAAACAAGCGCTTCAATTGTTAAATCCACTATTTAACTTCATAGATTGAATGCATAAATGTATGTAATTTTTAGGGAAAAAGGTTACAGCTGGTGTTCCATAAATGCAAGCTCTGTATTAATATGTAACTTAGTATCTGTCATGTAAATAACAAATACATAAAGAGTGGTATAGTAAAGTGCTAAAGACAAAAAATCATTGGCAATGAAACAAAGTATACTGATATAAAAATGTGGCAGTGAGCACATTTTGTTGATTTGTGCTTACAAAACTATTCCAACTAACCTGTGTGATGCTAGATTTCAAAGAGCCATGCTTGTTAGGTATATATTTGTTTAGTATATATTATTTTGTTGCTCACATGCTGCTGCCTATGGTTTAATCTTTTAATATAGCATCAGGATGTTCTTAAAATAAGTAATACTTTTTTGGTAGCATTATTTGAACACAGATTACTATTTTGATATAGTGATGGATGCACAAGCTGTTGAAGCCTAGCTCTCATTGTGGTATTGTGAACTGTGATTGCATTTTTTGCTTATTAACACAGATGTATTGTTTTTTGCAGCAACTTTTATGGCAACAGGTTGAAAACGTTTTCAGCAACTGACCTACTTGGTTTTACTGAACTTACACATTTGTAAGTTAACTATGTATGTTTTCTTGCATTGTGTAGCAGCGATTTGTGAGCTTTGGTGTTTGTTAGATATTAATGCAATAGAAGAATTGTGTTGATAAATAATTTTATCCAAGTGGTGGCTGTAGTTTCGTCTGATGTAGAAATATTGCATTTCTTTTATAAAGAAAAATATTTTGTGATGGGTTGTTCAAAATGTACACAGGGGGACCCAAAAAACAGAACCCATGAAAATTTTATTAAATCCTACGAAGATCTAGTAAACTTCAAGCACTTTTCAGGTTTTAAACTTCAGTCTGTGTACATCATTCCCCAAATTAAAGTCCCTTCACAGAAAAGTCATGTTCTTTCCAAAATATGCTCCAAATGGCCTCCACAGCGTTGAAGGCAAACTTGCATACGTCATGCAAAATTGTCAATGTTTACGTGTTTCTTTGCATCATAGCACTCAACGTCCGACTAGAATAAGTATCCCTCATACCTTTTGAATTAAGATTTTGTATAGTCCCATACTCTCTAAACTTCTGAATCCAGTCAAAATATCTGTTTTTTGATGGAGCATGACGACACTGAAACTTTCTCTGAAAACTTGCTTGCATTACTTTATATGATTTGTTAGTGAAATAGGTCTCCATGCAAAATGCCTTCTCTTTGGTTGACCAAGACATGGTGGGAAAAAGTATTGTTGCAATATTTCATGCACTATGCCTACTACTATAATCTGGAAAAGAAAGAGGAACAACGAAAATTAAAAATTTTTATTCAAAGATTTGTGGGTTCTGTTTTGTTTGGATCACCCTGTAGATGGTGAATTATTTTGTTTAATATTATTTGTTGTGATTTTGAAAAACCTGGATATTTAGTGATTGATTACATCCAAGGGTATACATAGGTGCTTATCAATCATAATTGTATGTTATTTTTTGAGGTTTTTGCTTTGGTCGTCTTGTCTTGCTTATCTATAAAGTTGGTGGTCATAATAACTTTGGCAATTTTCTGAATGTCCCTCATTCACAGAGGACACATTAGAGCTCTAAAATGGTTGTTGGATAAGACATTGAAAAGACTATCAAATAAAGCCATAGAAAATGTCTAGCCAAGAGAAATACTTGCTTCATAGTTCTTAGCAAGAACTACTTGGAAGCTGTACTACTATTTAAATTTTAAATTTTAGATTGTAATTTGTGATCAAATTGAAGGAATATATATACCAGTAGTATGTGTCTATGGGAAAATCAGTTTAATTTAAACTGATTTCAATTTTTGCAGAAATCTTTCCCAAAATGAAATTGAGTGCATTCAAGATAAAGCATTGAAAAGAATTGGTTTGTTACAAGAAGTGTAAGTTCAATAGTTCAATGCCCATATGGCATATATTTTTTGGGTTGATTTCATTTTGTTGTGAAATACAAGTCATTTCCATTAATTTCTCTTTAAATGAGAGCTGATGATGCCTACCTAGCAGATGCAATATACTTGTACCCTGCAAGATCTTGGTATCTGATTCTTAGCTATGAAAGGACTCCTTTTGATTGACAAAAATAGATGTCTTGTATAAAATTGCTAATATTTTGAAGACATCTTGTAGCGGTCATACTTGTCCAGAGTGAAAGCAATCCAACAAGTTTTTTGGAATTTAACTGGGAGCTGACATTGATCAGTGATGTTTTGTAAAGAAAGTTTCATGGAGAACATTAACACTTTCAGTACTGGGGATGTTCACTGAAAAAAACAGACTGGGTACCAGGCAGTTATTGAGAGTTTATCATATTTATGCCATTTTCCTGAAACACCTTGCTGTTTTGAAGCCCAAACAAGTGCTTCAGTTGTAAAATCAACTACTGTATTTTTCTTTATAGTTTTTATATGTAAATGTACAAATTTTTGAAAGAAAGAGATTACAGCTGAAATCTAAAATAAGACATATCCATTGTACATAGCCCAGTATCTACACTGGAAACATAAATTCCATACAGATACATAAACCAGTAGCAAAAGTGTGAACTTGCAGATGTATGTACATTACTTGTTTCAGCTTATGTAGCATTTGGGTTTCAACCAATTTTAGAGTAAAAAACATTGATATGTAAAAAGGATAGTTGTAAAAATATGCTTCAAGTTAATATGATTGACTTAGAGTCAAATTTTTGCAGTTTCTGAGGTGTCTGTTATGTTCTAACCATTGTTAAATTTGATGGCTGTTTTCACAGCTTTTGCCCAAGCAGACTGGTGTTCATCTTCTAAAATTTTTATCATTTTTGTACCATGTACCAAAATTGTACATCAAGGCCAATGATGTAGTTTTCATGTGGTTATTGAAGTGATGCCATGTTGTTGCTTGTAACTGGGCATTTGTTTGAACAGCTGGTGTTTTGGAAATTGTGTTCCATTTACCTCTGTTTAACATGATTTTTTGTTTGGCAATATAAACATAAAAAAGTCTTTTTGTTGATTAGTAATTGCAAAGTCTTACATATGCTGAGTTTTTAATGTCGTAATCTTAGAAGTGTTATAGTTGGGAGTAACTACGGTGGTGTTGTTAAGGCTTGCTTCGCCTCCACTCTAAATCATGATTGATTTCACAGCAACCCTTGCAAAGCGTTTGGTAAGCAAATTTTGTTAAGAAAATTGTGGGGCATCAATCAATCAAGAAGAAGCCTAGTTTTTGTACAATGATTTTTAGCATGGAGCTTGAATGTAGTTTTTGATGGTATTCTGCAGTGATTGGATACTGAGTTGATCACCATGTTTTTGTTTTTGCGTTTGTTTTACTGAAAGAATGTCAGATTTGAAGCACCTGTGATTTTTTTAGAACAAATTTTGCTGGGGAATAGTTACTATTTGCCGGTTTTCTAAAAGTACCTTGGGTGAATGCAATTAATTTCTTTAACCAGATTTGTAAAAACTTCTGAAAAAAGCAGATATGATGATAATGGGTTACTCTTGTCGTTGCATTGTTTCATGTGGAAAGTTGCACAACTTACTACTGTTAAGTAATACTTTGAACAATAATAGACTCTTTGTGTGAGAGGTGTGAAATATCATGTCGAAAGTTGTGAAAAGCTTTGTAGCAGGTTTCATATTACCAACTGAAGCAGTGCCACTTGTAATTTGATACCTACACCTGTGTGTTTGTAACATTACTTTCTTCTTTTGAAGTAACCCCCTTTGTTTCCATGTATTGTCTTTCACCCTTGTTGAACCTTTCTATTAAACCTATTTTGACGTAAATACTCAGAAATGAAGCAAATTGTGCTGAATTTTTGAAAACAATCATGGGCTCTAAACGGTTGTTTTGGCATGCAAAGGAAGCCAAAAGCTTAGGCATAGCATTGTTTAGTGGTCATGCTGCAACACTGGCTCAAACTTTTTAAATTGCATCTTGATTTCAATTGAAACAGTTGGCGGTTGAAATATTTCAACCATGTCTCTTAGTTTAAGATTAATTTAGACAAGCTTATGATTTTCATGTTTTGCTTGAGGAAACAAGCGATGTTGCTCTTATCATTTGCAAGATATATTAAAATTATGACTTGTGTTTAATGATGTTTGAGGGTGAATACATGGTTTGTGATCAGCAGAACTGTTATTTCTTTTTTGCTTGTTAAATTTCCAGCTAAAACACAAGTCATTAAACGCAGAAATGGAAGCTTACATTTTTTAGTTGTGCTTATACCAAAAGAAATATTGGTTTTGGGCCAACAAGCAAAACAAAAATGCTAAAAAAAGTTTTAGTGAATTAGATGATATGACGTAGTTCTTATTCTTTAATGAAGTTTGTTTTACATTTTGTAATTAGAAACAATGCAAGATGCATTCACTTTATAACATTTCAGTTGAAATATGTAAAATATACTTGCATTTACCTTGATGACATCAAAGCATTAGTGCTTGCAGTGTGTTGTATTTGTTGAATGAAAGTATAGCATAATTTTTGTGTGGTGTGGAGAAAGCACATTTTAATATGACCATTTATATAGCATTAAGGAAATGCAATTCAAGACTGAAGTTTGATGGGACTGTGTTGTTACAGAATACATAAAGCAAATGAACATTTTCTACAACATTAATTAGTGCTTGTGTGATACGTGAACTACAATCTAATAAACTCAAAACACCACCTTTGCTGTTTTGCACAGAAATACTTGTTCTGTTGAGTTTATTTCAAGGTTATGTGTTTTTGTTGGAAATCTTTTGTTGCAAATGTATAAGCATGTTGTGATAGCCTTTTGTTCTGTTGTTTGGACATCTTTGTTGGAACTTGGTCATTGTTTGCACAGTGGCAGTAATGTTGCTGGCCAGAACTGATTTTTGTAGCAGCAGAATTGCACATGAAGATTTACAAAAGTACAGTTGCGTAAGTTGCTTCCCTAAGAATATGGTGTTGCAGATTTTCAGGAAATGCAACCAACTGTTGTTTAAAGGAAAAGTGTCAATACCCCAACATATTTACTAGCATTGTTGCAAATTACTATGCACTTTATGGCTTGTTATTACCACCCATTTTCATCATTTTCAGGCAGGTGAGCACGTACAGCTTGTTAGCTGTTCCCACTTCACTGTAGCTGCCTCTTTGAAACGTTTTGACTTTACTTGTAACAATATCAGGTTAGCTTCATGGGACACCTCAAGAGCTCTTGAGGTGCTTGTGGTGTGCTCATGTCTGCTGTTGTTTTTCATTATTAATTTTTGTTATTACAAGTGGATTGTTTCTCTCTGCCTGTTCTGATTCCTGTCCATGTATGATGTTGGTTTAGTTGTTTTTTTGCCAACGGTCTCAAACTGTTTTTAGAAAAACTCACATGACTTGAAGTTATTATGCATGGTACAAGGTGTGGTGTATTGTTTTTGATTTTCGGTTTAAAGCTTTTAGGCAAATAAGTTATCATGTACATCCAGTGTTCTTGCTGAAGTGTGTACATCCAGTGTTCTTGCTGAAGTGCTGTTTTTCGTTCTGCTTTTCAATTTGCTTCTTTTCAATGCTTTTTCAGTTTACTTTCTTATGTTAATTTCATTTGTCTTTGTGTAAGCATCACATTGGTTTTTACTAGTTGTTGAAGATGCTTTTCTTGAGCAAAACATGTTTGTCCATGATGGATGGTGGACTAGATATATTTAGTTTCTTGTCCAGGTTACAGTGCTTTTGATATTCTGATGTAATATCATAAAATGATTATGTTTTGTTTTTTTGAGACCTGACATATTTTAAATATGTGTTGTTATGATTGAAAAGGTCCAAAATACAATGATTTTGTCCAAGTTCCAACGTTTATTGCTTTTGCTATGCAGCAGTGTAAAACGATTATATCTTTTGGTTCTTTGAAGACTTGACAGAATTTAAATATGTATTGTTATGGTTCAAAAGTGCTAAGTTATGTTTTTACTTATATTTGCATAAAAACAAAATTGTAAGCTCTTGTTCCTTTACTTTTTGTAGTTTTTTGGTCCTCCATGAACTCTTGCAAAATCTGCCAAGCACGAAATGCATATATTCTACACAAATAATTTGGTTCAAAATCTCAACCTATATTCACGTACGTTTGTGTTAAAGACACCGCCATGTGCTATTTTATAACCATTTGTCTTCCCTGTCGATCTTCCCAGAGCTTTATCAGGAAACCCATGGACCTGCAACTGCGATGCATCTCGGTTTCAAACCTGGGCAAACAACAACCCAGCAAAGATCATCGATAAAGACGCTGTTTCGTGCGCTTTTCCTTCGGCACTTCGTGGTCAATCGCTGCTCACAGCTAATCTTACAGTTGCTCTTTGTGGTAAGTAGATGCTGTACCTTAGACTTGCCAGAAATTCCCAGTGGGATTTGTTTTAGCGTTTATCCCATTTTATCAAACCTTACCTCTTTGACGAAATATGAAAAATCGTTAAAATTTTTAAGGTTTTATTCACACAATTCGAGCCGTAACCGCCTCTTCTCTTATGTATTTGAGGCTGATTTAATTAGCAGCCATGATGTAGTTCCTTCCTGCAGTCGGGTTGTTTCATTGTATTTCTGCAGCAAGCTCATTCATTTCATGCGTTTGGGTTGACGATGAAAAGACGTTTACTGTTTGGGACTACGTCAGAGAACGGGACGTGACTGATTACAGCAAAGAAAATTGTACTGCGATTTGCTTTTCGAAGGGTTTCTTCTATGCGACCGTACACGTAAGTCGCTGGTATATATTGTTGCTTTTATTGCGCTGTTACAACTTTAAGCGGCCACACCGACACCCACCCTCCTGGAATGACCCTTCCGAGAACAGCCTGGGTCCGGATTAACCGCCTCCGCACCGGTGTCGGACGTTTTCGCTCCTGCTTGTACAAATGGGTTATGGCCCCTTCTGCGCCCTGTGATTATGGCGCAGAAGAACAAACCGTCGACCATGTTGTCCTCCAATTTCCAATGCATCTACCTCCCCATGGACTGCATGGCCTGACGGTTCTGGACGATGAGACAATCGAATGGCTGCTCAACACTTGCCCCGAAATCTAGTGCGGCCAAGCAGTGGACAGCAACAACTCACTCAAACGACGAAGAAGCGGCCAGAAGTGTGTTTAAGTACTACGTTATTAGTGGTTCACTCGAAGATATCTCTTTTACAACCTTTTATATACTTAAAGATTGTGTTACACGACACGTGGAGAACGCTGCTATGCAGCACGTATTTCGAAAGCTCGAGCTAAAACAGCTGTTTCACCACATATAAGACTCTCCAAGACAGAAAGCCTTAAAGTAGGATGTGTTCTACTTACAGACTTCCTCGATGTTTGCGACGTGTTTTTCGTGTAATTTTCTGTATATGATTGCGTTACCTTCTAGAATAGTGGTTCTCAACCTTCTTGTTATGGCAGGTCCCTTTAACTGCTTTTTAATTCCGGGTTTTCTCAGCTTTGTCAAAAATGCCTTGATGTTTAGTGTATCAGATGGTCATAGAGCACAATACCTAAACATCAAACTGTACACATATTTTTCTTTTGCACAAAAAAAAAAACTTCATATAAATATAAAAAAAAGGTAATTCACTTCAAAGCAGTTCCACTGTTTGCTGGTGAGCTATATGTTGTTGCAACTCACTAGCATGATTAGAAATTCGTGGTAGCGATTTCCAGTTTCTTTCGACACTTTGATTTGATGTGCACGAGAGTAGAAAATCAAGTTTCACAAACGCATGTGGAAGCAAATGGAATAATAAGTACGCACAATGTTGCAGTATTGGATAAGTTTAAGTAAAAGCTGCAAGGAAAAATACTAATAATCACAACTGCAATAAATACCATTTTTAGTATTATTGACAAAATTATATCAGCATGCATAAAATAAACTGGTTCTAAGATTCATACGAAATATACTTACATAGATTGAATCAATCTTGTGCTGCCAGCGACTAGATTAGATCGATAACCAGGTTGGACTGCAATTTAAAAGCTATAATAATCCCCTTATCAAATTCTGACGAAAAAAACAATGATGCTGACGTATTGTCTAAGTTTCCACAAAAACCACTGCATCGAATACTTTGTCTGGCTAGTTCAGTGGTTCTCAAAGTGGTCGATAGCGACCCCCAGGGGTCGATTGGACCATTCAAGGGGTCGATAAATAGTCTAGGGGTCGAATGGGGGTCACTGAATGGCCCGGGGGTCAATGAACAACTGCTGGGGTCTACTGGAACGATGAAGCCTCCAATTCAAAATTATTGTTAATCGGGCAAGGAATGCAAACGGCGTTTTTCAACAAATCAAACAAAAATTTGGAGGGCTGATCAAATTTCAGCCACGGTAATTTAAAAGTACATTCGATTCGAATAGTTTTTATTAAATCATCCATTGTGATGACACTATGAACACTGTTCTGTTTGTTACGTCACAAACATTATTGTAGTGCATGTGTCACATTACCAGTGCTCTCACTTTTAGGGATTTTGTCCCTAGATTGGAACTTTTGAGTCCTTTTAGGGATTTTTTAGGGATTTTCAGAAAAGTATGAAAATGTGTGAAATGAACTATTTCAGTTTATTTTGTAAATGATATTTAGTTCTATTTTTCGCACTCCGATTGTATTTATCATTCGCACTCCGATTTTATGCTGCACCACCACAGATTTAGGGATTTTTTGGTACTGTTCTGGGGATTTTTGGAGTTGCATTTGTGAGAGCCCTGCACATTACGGCAGTTCTTAGACTGGTAGTACAGCACAGGGTTGCCAGCTCGGCCATTTCATGACCAATTTCCATAAATTTGGCCATTTTTTAACTGCGCTGGCCATGAAAAAACGCATTTGGCCATTTTGTAAAATTTGGCCATTTTTTTGGCTATATTTTGGTTTGCCACTGTAAAATTAAGTTTTCATTAAATATTTTGTTTTTTTATATATTTTGGATGGTATTCATGTCACTCATTGTTGCAGTAACACAGTGGCAATTCAACCTTTTTTGCTTTGAAGTGTGTAGTAATGATTTAGCCCTTGCGGTCAGTAGATGATAATCTTTTGGATACCATTGGTATCTGCTGCGCTTATACTGCACCTGAAGACTGCCGCACTCGGTTGTGTGACTGATAATGTTATACTAGAAGTGCTTTGCATTTTTGGTAATATTTTACTTTAGGAAGTTTCTCATCACTTTTACAGTAACATTATTCTGCAGTAACTTCAACCTTGTGATGTTCAAAGAATCAAAGTGTGTAGTAATTATTTAGCCCTTGCATTCTTGTAGATTTTGTGCAACAAGTGTTTAGTCGGACCTGTCGTGAGCCGATGTTTTTCTCAAGTGTTCCTTCCCTTTCGTTCATATGTTAATGATGGTTTTGAACATGTGGTTAACTCATTATGATCATCAAGTTAATGCAGTTCATGACTTTAATCTTTTGTTCATATATTTGGAGCACAAGATCAAGAGAATTCTAGCCTTGTCGTTGAATTGGAAAGTTAATTTCAAATTGTTTAACCCAGAAATGGGTCAGAATGGAAGCATGTATCTACAATAGTGTTTAATATATGGTGCTAAGTTTTGTTAAGATAAATAAAGACAAGTTGTAACAGGTAATTTTAAGTTTACAGCACATTTTGCTGTTTTAAGGTAGAAACTTGTTTCTTTGGCAAAACCACATTTTTTGGCAAAAATATACTGCCTTCCAAACAATTTGAGACACCTATGAGAATGGAAATTACCATAGCTAAAACATTTTGTGATTTTGGTCATAACTTTTTAAAAAACAGCCATTTTGGCCATGGCCATTTTTTATCAACATTTTGGCCATAAGCTACAAAAAAATCTGGCAACCCTGGCACAGCAATAGGCTACGCAGTAGGGCGGAGAACAATTATTGTAAACCCGAATGATAGCCGCAGTAAATACTTTTGCAATGCTAGCGACAGTGAATCAATATGCCTCATAGGGAAAGAGCTCAGTGCATGCATTTCCCAACATAGAGTGTTTCGGGTAAGGCCGTACGCAATGGGGGTTTGAGCTTGATATTTTACAAAAATTTTATTACCTGTGCAAAAGAAATTTAATTGTTTTCGCATACTTTATGCTTGTTAATTTGTCGACGTAATGCAAATACAATATTCCCAGCTTATTAAGACCACGGTTAATAAGCCTACCCGCCCAAAATTGTTCGGTCCGGAATTACTCCATATATTCCTGTAATAAAAAAATCCGCTTGATAAGCCCAATTTTCGGAACACCTTTGCTTAAATTTGGGTGAAAAAACGTTGCAACTCACACT
>Ga0210059_1008309_pt1 | contig 16416 bp, 10 predicted proteins | sample Ectturendosymbi2_FD_188042 | JGI IMG/M metagenome (GOLD analysis project Ga0210059, IMG submission 188042) | Ecteinascidia turbinata endosymbiont from Florida, USA - Sample 2 (SPAdes) (version 2) | ecosystem: Host-associated > Tunicates > Ascidians > Unclassified | place: Key West, Florida...
GTGTTGTGGCAACGACTGCTCAACGACATTTTTCATGTTCGTCAGGTGCAAGCAGCGGCGGATCCAGCCAGTAAGTTAGGGAGAGGGGCGATTTCAGTAATATTTGGTAGTCAAGTCTCATTACGGATACACTGCCGTAAGAGAAATGAAGGATACTTCACACCACTGCTGTGACAAAACAATGGACGGCAAAATGACCTTCTATCGCGAATGCTGTTTTCCGAATTGTCTAAAATCGTGGTAAATAAAGTTACTTTCGTAGGTTTTAGGGGGGGGGGGCGATCGCCCCACTCGCCCCCCTGGATCCACCCCTGGGTACAAGAGATACGATGGAATGACCAGTGGAGCCAGTTGCTCCGAAAATTTTGTGGCAAGAAGGTACTAAAAGAAAGCGTAGCGGCAGTGTCATTTGCTGGGGACAGGACTTGCATTTTCACTACCGGTACTTACAGTGGCTAACTTGGAGCAATCGATGCAGTTAAAAAATTAAAGTCCAAGCGACGGTCTGTGAGCAGACGATGTTTTTCATACTTCTTACACTTTAAATCTCTACCAAATAAAGTAACCCTTCAATTTTGAAGCATGTCAGAAAAGCGCAACATTTTACAGTAAATCTCCATTTAGTGTATTTACCTCAGGCATCACAAGCCGAAAATGTGGGTGCTTCTTTATGCAATCAATAAGGTAAGCTGTGGTGTCAAACGTTTTGTCGATTTGCTTTTCGAAACCTGAGTCTCCTTTCGCTTTCCACATAAGCCACAGTTTCAAAGAGTCACACTGGAAAAAAATTAAAGCACATTGATAATATTTTCTGCACCTTTGTGTATTTTTAATGACAAGTTAGTAAATTAACCGGCCAAGTGGCACAACGGGTTGAAGTACGCCACAAAAAGCTGGTAGACTGGGCTCGATTCCGAGTCGAGGTATACTGACGTGTTGAAAACGATCTTCGCTCCCTGTCCATCCTCGTTCTCGGCTCTGATAGTTGTAAGCAACGAGATGGGCGCTGCTGAGTACTTGTGAACTCCAGAAGGTGTTGAAAACCAGTTATAAAAAACTGAACTGCAGCTATCAAAATCAACCGTTGTTCTCCAGTATAAGTGATGATTGATGATTAACAACAAAGCTAGCTTCTTTACTAAATCGAACTTGAGTTTAAGAGTGCTGTTGAACGTAGCGTGAAACACCGGAGGTAACGCAAAACCACATCAGAAAATCTACTTGGCACAGTGTGAAGCATTTTGGATCTTTTTCAACTGTGCAGGCAGAAATCCATAAACACATGTGACATGTCAGAGCTGTATGGAATTTGAGCTAGAAAGCGATGCATGGACCATTTGGCATACACAATAGACGAAAAAGCTCCGATTCGTCAGAATACATTGTATAAAATCTCACTTTTGAACTGAAAAAAATTGATTGCGCTCCCTGCAAACTCTTTGATCCATGCGTGGAGTCGGTCAGTTTCTGCTATTTTTCCCAATGAAGAAAAAAGTTCTGAAACCTGGAAAATCTGCATTATGAGCCTTTTGCCTTCGTGAGCTTATTGGAGGATATAGTCAAAATAAAAGAAAGAGTTTTCCGTTACGACAAATCTTTAATCAAACGAAATAATAAAAGAAACCAGATCTGGTCTCAGAGGAGCCTTAAAACTCCTTTTTTAATTTTAGAGCAACTGCTGTCCATACATGCAGAGACCACAATAAAGTGTTTTTTGGATAGAAAATCTGACTGCACGTTTTGACCAAGTTATCTTTTTCGAGGAAGCAGTCGTTCAAGGTAAATAAAAGACAAAATGTACTTCAAAATATTTATGCTTTCACTTAATAATTTTGAAAACTTGTCTCATATAACTTGTCTCAATAAATTTTAAAACTTGTCGTTCTTTTTCACACTCGCTCTTCTCTGGAGAGTTTTGCAGCAGTCCAAGGAGCAATCGAAACATATCACGGCTTTCAGCAACCTTTGACAGTTCATAGTTCTGCTGGTTCTACAGCAAAACAGGACCAAGTCAGGTACCTGGTGTAATCTCACCAACCGGTCAGCTTTTGGACCGGTTTCCTGTAGGTGTAGCTAACTTGGCATGTCTCGCCGATCGTTCTGAGACGTTACGGTCACGTGGCTGAACTATCGCAGCTGGGATCTTTTCAATTGAAGAAGCAGCTCGGCATTCACAGCTGCACACCTTGCTGCTAAGTGTCACAACGTGAACTCTCCGTGAAAATCTATCTCTCAGTAGGTAAGTCACGGCTGCCTCTCTACCGGGGTGTGTAAACTGAATGACCCCTACCTTCTAAGCAAATATTCGGATTGTGTATTATTTTATCATGCATTTCAAGTAAAAAGTACTCAAATGTATTTTGACACACACTTTCCTTGTATTAGTAACTGTTGGGCTAGGCCAAGGGGTCGACAGAAAATTGTGTACTTTAATTGGGGGTCAACGCACAGAAAAGTTTGAGAACCACTGGTCTAGGTCTTTGTTTCATCTTAGTATACCAAGGCCTCCCACGTTGTTTGTCAGGATCTCCTGGTTCTGCATGTTTTTGTAGGCTCTGATGGCTTTTCATGACTTCAGTTGCAGACAGCCAAGTCGTGCTTGATCTACAGTTTTGCACGCCTTTTCACACGAACGTCCAACACTGATTGGAACAATCAGATAGAAATATGCAGAAGTCTATGAGTGATCACTGAATCAACGAATGTCTGCACAACATGTACTTGAGCTAATCTCTGTTATGAAAGAAAATGTTCATTAATCACAGTACCAGTGTTTTTTGTGCCGTTTTTGGGTGTCAAAATGACATCATAAAAGTTTTCAATGACATCCTAAATTTCACAAACAAGGATATGGTTTTGCCTTGTATTTCAGTAAAACGATTTGAGGCAGCCAGTTAATAGGTTTTGTTCTTTTCTCTATCTTTCAATAACGACAAATATGAATGGTTTACTTGACGAATGCAATTTACCACGAGAGATGTTACTATGAAAATCCGCACAAATTCCATTTTCATTTGAAAAAGTCTTTCGGAAACTTCCTGAAAATTAGACTTTTAAAATTTAGAAAATACTTCAAATTGTACAGGTTGCTTTGAAGAAGTGTAATAATTACTAATCTTGACACATAAATTTTCAAATGATTTAACAAAAATCTAAAATCTAACAATTTTCAAAATGATCCCAAAATGTGGAGAAACAACTCAAGAGTTTGTGTATCATACGTTTATCTTTTCAGGTGCAAACAGGCATCACCTATGTATAAAAAGCCTTTTGACTGTTAGAGTGTAATCGAACACAAGCAGACAACTTCTTAGCAAGTATTATTCAAGTTTCTTTTGCCAATCGACAGGAATTGCCTGTGATTTTGCTTGTCATCACATTTAACGCCTGCACGAGCTACAACTTGCAGAATGTCATTTGCAAGCGTATCCTAACGAAACAACATAAAATACCTTCGTCGTTGAAAGCTTTGTGCCATATACAAATTTGTTCTGTAGATGGCGCTTTACATGAAATTCTCATACAATTGCTCTCTGCACAAATATATTCGAATGTTTCGAGTATTCCCTGCAAAAACGTCTTTTTATTGAAGCGACTTCTGTTTCTATACTTGAAAACATAAACGCCTGAAACATTAAAGATGAAACGTAATGCTGTTTCTACACATGACGTTAAAATTTGAGATAATTTGAAGAAGTGGCAATGTAATTAGACTGCATAATGATAACAGGCTGTTTCGAATGCGTTGGTTGAACAACGTTTGCCTTTCAAAGGCGTTTGAAATATTTTTGAAGTGTTATCTAAATTGATATTTTCAGCAACAAGACTATAAAAATGCATGGACACAGTTTGGTTTTAGTTTCTCGTGGTAACATGCCGTTCGAGTTCCACGTGCCACCTCATTCTATGTAAATAAGCATGACCGGTGTTATTTGCATTCGTTACAGTCATTTTTACTCTTCATTGCCGCTTACTTGTCTACCGCATAGCAACAACTTCCTCCCAATGTCGTAGCTGGTATCATACATTATGTCGTCATGAAACGCGTATCGTACGTCCAAGGAATTGCTTTTGCGTAATAAACCATGTAGAAAAAAAATTTGCTGGTAACATCGCCTCGCGACATCTAGTGATGGGTTACTGAATCAAATTGTCAATGCTTCGGTGTGTTTGTTCAAAACTAACTTCTCATAATGTTTGCGTTTGTGTACACGTCGTGCATCTAACAAGTGTTGGAAATGGTTTTCATGAATCAGTTAAAGTTTCACTTGCGTAGAACAACTTTCTACACGACAGTTACAGGGTTTTTTATCATGCTAATTTTGACCGGCTGTTTTAAGAGCTGCATTGCATAAAATGCTTAGCGAATGATAATTAAGTTTGTTGTGAAAGCTTGAAGCAAATTTTTAAGCTACTTCAGAGGATGAGTTTCCATGCTAAATTTTTATTGTTTTTGCTCAATACAACAGCACATCTTATCTTCCCAATGTTTTTTGTTCGAATGTTTGAGGGTACGCACATGATTCCAGTGATGCAAAATCTCACCATGAAAAGAGGAGTGATTCGGATCAGCACTGTTTGAACAGTTGGCATGGCAATAAAAATATTTTCAATTTTTTGGACAAAAAAGGCTTTAGATATAAATTCAGCGTTGAAAGTCATGCATTTGGAAACACGGATATTAGCCTATTTCTCAAGTCAACATTTACCCAGATAACAATAATTTCAGCGATGCTCAATAAAAACAATGTCAAATTCTACTGCAGGGTTTTGGTTTCATTCTCATAAAATTCACAAATATTTCAAATGGAAATTTTTGAAGTTTTTTTCTACTCCTCGTTAAAAGAAAATAAATAAAATGTGGAGCGTATTACTCGCACGAAACGTAAATCAACCGTGCGCTGCATGTTTTTCAACGAATAAAAACGTTTGGAAGCCATGAAGTGATTTGATATTCAAATTATTGCAGGAGCTATGGTTCAAATTTCTACAGTTAATTTTAGAATGTGAATCGTCTGGACTGCACTTTTTGCTCTGGCGCTGTTGTAAAACCAACCTCATTATTGTCCTTCTGAATTTGTTGCACAAAGAATTACGTAACAACTTGACAACCTAAGCGCCAATGCTTTGGCTGAGTTGTTTCACTCCTAAGAGGTGGAAGAAAACCTTTCTCCGCTTTTGCCCGATTACACCTCTGTACACCAGTAGATGACCAATCGTTTTCATCAAATCATAAACAAGAAATCAATTCTTGTTAAAAATCTTCTGGCCAAGAATTCTGGTTCTTCTTCCAAGGTTTTCATTAAAATCGATCTTTTTCATGTTTCATACCTTTTCTTTGACAAGCAAAACTGAACACGTTGTAGGAGCGACCATCATCTTGTGTGCATTCCACGTAAACGAATCTGATCTGAAAATGCAGTTAAAAAGTGCAACAGTCCTATGACCTGAAATTGAACTTTACATTTGAAAGCAAAGATACGCATCCACTAATCTGGTGTATGTGTGAAGAATTCTGAAGCTTCATGGGCCACAGTACTTCTTGAGAACTGCATTTGCTTCAGAGTTAAGCTGCATTTTCTTCAGTTTAAAGGTGTTGGTGCACGGGTAAATTGTCCTCAGTATTGAAAACATATGCTGTAAAGGCCGATTCAAACCAGGTAGCTTTTTGTGGTGTTGCGACTTCTGCGGATCCTAATCCTGAAAACAGCAAAACGGTAACACAGGGAACCAAACATTTTGTGGATGTTAGTAGCTCGCAGAAATTATTAGTAGTGCACACTTATATACAAAGTATAAAGTTGAAAAAAAAATTTTAAACACTTCGCGCACCCCAATTTTGTAGTCGCGCAACCGCATTTCCCCCCAGCGGTAACATTAAAAGTACATGAAAAGACTTACTAATAAAAAACAAAATATTTACTCGTTTGAATAATTGATAGGTCAATGATGTGGGTAAAATCAGCTGTTGTAAAGCCTAACAAATTTTTTTAAAGTTGGTTTTACTACTCACAGCGTATGAATATGCGGGAGTTTGTAAGCAAGTACAAAATCACGAAATTTTGTTTTCTTAAAAAAATTTTGTTGATGAACCTCTTTCCCAAATAGGGATTTGTGACTTGATGGACTGGGCGTTGTGAGTACGTTTGAAGACGAGAACTAGTTTTTTTTCCTTTTTACAAAGTGCGACCAAGGGTTCCACAAGGTTTCCACAGCTTTGTTGCTTAATGCCTTTGTAGGAAGTCCATATTGCGAGGATTTTTGAAGTGAAGTTCTGTGATAGTCATAACTTTTCATTTATTAAATTTTTGACCAGAGGGTGGTCGGTATTTTGAAAATGATGGATAGGTAACTTTAACAGGCGGAGCAACATTTTCTAGCATGTAGGTGTCAAAGAAATAAAACCCATCATTCTTCTGATTGATTTGAAAACCTTAAGAGTTTCAATTTCGTCAAACGTCAAATCCACTAACCAAACAACATTAAAAAAATAAGTCAATTTTCAAGTGGACAATCGATCATCTGTAAATAAAGATTTTTGACAGTTCCAGGATTATTTTTTCCAGCAAAAAAAATGTTTCATCCAAAACATTTCACTGCAATATCGTGGTGCAATAGTTTGATATATAAAAGTATGATTGCTTGGAAAAACATAGAAAATGTTTTTTGTTGAAAAGTTGCGACATACTTTGGCAAACGTTAATGCGTATATGATCAAGATGCAGTTAAAGATCAAAAACCCAATTCGCCACGCTTTGTTGATCAAGTAGGATATGCAGACAAAAAATATTACAAATCAGCTAAACGCATGATCACTTGCCTGAAGCCGCCGTGTAATAAGCCTTTAAGTCAGCTTAAGTTTAAGCTCTTGAAACTGTTTTTGTTCCTCGCGAAATTAGAAGTTTATGAAGTCTATGAAAGTGATTTAACTCTCGCAATATGAACAAGCGCAATCAAGATTGTGGAATCAAAAGTTTTCAATTGAATGGGGAAGTAAGTTTGCTGTAATTGCATTAGGTCAGAGGTTATGCGCTCAAGTATTGTTGCAACCTCTCCGGTGGTGTTGCGTTAAATGTGTGATTCACCACGAACGGGATGTGCGTGAAGAACAACAACATACATATATGTGGCGCGAACAAGCAATAATAGAGTGACCATGGCATGTGAACTCTATTGTTGCTTGCTGCCACAGTGCGAAGCTTTGCGCACATGTCGCTCGGTCTTTCCGATCGCAACAGTATCAATAGAATATTCAGCCAATGGAAGCCACTGTGATACAGCAATGGTCCCAGTTACCACAACGTGCCCTGATAGTCATTCTGCGCCCAAGCTAATTGCAAGTCTATAGCTGAAAGGGGTCAATTGTCAAAAATTTTAGAGTCCTATACAACCATGTTTATCCACCAGATGGGATTCCCATGGAATGAAATGGGACAGCTGACTTGCGGTTTTTCCCATGTCCCATTAGCATGGTAGCCATACGTTAGCATTTGGATCCAAACAACAAAATGTGTTTTTTTGTCATCCGTCTGCTTTCAATGACTCACGCCTTTAAAGATTTTTTTCAATTTTTTCAAAACTTATCATGTAGATCATCTCTTCCACTTCTTTAAAAGCCCCTCTCAAAGCAGTGACCCCTCTAACTGTATAACTAGTTTCGTGGAAATACCATGGGATGGGACAGTCACAAGTTGCCATGGAATGGGAAAGGACAAAAATATGCCCTACAGACATGCTTGTGCCCAGCAACTCGGTCATTTGTGGCATGTCCGTCATTTCAAATGTTTAAAAACATTACTTGATAGATTGCATCACGGCTAAAATCTGGAATGTTTTTCAAGATGGTCACTAATGTGCACAAAACAATTCACCTTTCAACGCCTTGCAAAATGTTCCGGTGTTTCTTCGACAACAATACACTTCCTCCCCAAGCTCCCTGCTTACAAAACAAAGTTTTAAAAGTTTAACAGAAGACTTTTCCAAAATAAAATGCATATATAAAACCCAGAATGCAGTTCTCCGAAGTTAGAAATTTAATAAAGGTTTTGAACTGATCTGCACAAGTTTGCAACATGATTCTTGAATAAATATGTCTAAATCAAAAACTAGTAGCCTTTTATTTTGAATAGATCTGAACAAAAAGCTCTGCTTCTTTCCCCACTCCAGTAACCAAGCTCTCTTTTGCCCAATTCCTAAGAATCTATGTAACAATAATAGGAAAAGATCAAGCAACTTTGCTTTTGATTTTCATCAGAACGTTGCAAGACAGAAGTTTCACTGCGTTGCGCTCATTTAACGTTCGTCAAAGCTTTAAGAGTAACACAAGGATTACCACAACAAGTGGTATCCCTATTTAGGAAATTTTGTTTCGAATGAGCTATTTTCTGAAAAGAATTGTATTCCCAAGGTTTATTTAATAAGTTTCACATCAGTTCACATAATTACTCACATCAATGTGCAGCCACATTCCGTGTTCTTCACAAATATCCGCTATATCATTAAACGGATCAAACGCACCGAGTACAGTTGTTCCAGCTGTTGCTGTCACGAAAAACGGAACCTGACTCTGTAAAAAGTTTTGAAAAACAACACCTTACAAGCAAATGTAAAAACACTGCCGGAAACCTTCTTGATTCCCTTTAACGCCCGCGCCGGCCACCATAGAGGCCGGCACTTTTTTGGCCATAACTCGCCAGCCGCTATAGCTAGAGAGCTGTTCAAACCCTCTACGGATTCAGCAAGTCTTCTAGTTGCGACTAAAAAAAATATTTGATTTGGGTTTGGCGTTTTCTCTTGGTGACGTCACAAAGAGGGCATGTTTTTGAATTTTGACCAACTTTGCCTAGCCCTGGGCGCCATCCAATGAGTCATTTTTGTGGCTCAAATATTTTTGGAAACTAGGTGATCATCCGCGTTGTTGGAGCCCTTGATTGACTTCTAGCATGTCTGGAACCAGAATTATGGCTCAAAAAACATTTTGCACAAAAATCCAAAAATAGCAGAAAAAGAATGAGTCTCTCACTAACGGCTTGTTCAGCAGGCAATAACTCGCCAGCAGCTTATGCTAGAGAGCTATTCAAACCCTCGAAAGACTCGCAAACTTTTGATATTTGGTTTGGGGTTTTCGGTGGATGTCGTCAGGGTTAGGGTATGTTTTGCTTATGTTGGTTTTTCTTTTATGACGTCATCGCCCAGACAAAGAGCCGATATTATGGAAAAATGTCAGTTTCTTAGATTTGATTTGCATCCATACAAGCTGGCAAAACTGCGTGTAACTATAGGACTCATTATCACCTCGTGTTATCGCATAAAATTTATCAAAATCAAAGGATTTGTTACGTCACAATAGGTTTTTCTTACATCACAAAAATGTTTGTGGCCCGCAATGAATTTCTTCATGAGAAAGTGGCCCGCAACACTAAAAAGGTTGGGTAGGCCTGCTTTAGAGGACTTGAACAGCTCTCTAGCCTATTCTGGCAGCGAGTTATGGCCATACAAAATATGGGTGTAATTCACCCCAGGATAGAGTTTGTAGGGGTAGAAATTTTGACCAAATTGTGGTTTTTGTGCCATTATTTTGGCTCCAGATAAGCTAGAAAGCCAATCAAGGGCTCTAAAGACTCAGATGATAGTTTAGTTAAAAACAACTTAAGCCAAAAAATTGGCTCATTGGATTGGGGCCTAGGGGCGGGTAAAGTAGGCCATAAAAACGCAAAAGCACCCTACTTGTGACGTCCCCAAGAGAACCTCAAACCCAAAACTAAAATTTTTTTTTCAAACGAAACTAGACGACTTGCCAAATCCGTAGAGGGTTTGAATACCCCTCTAGCTCTAGCAGCTGGCGAGTCATGGTCAAAAGAGTTCCGGCCACCATAGTGACTGGCGCGGGCGTTAAAAGGTCGTTGCAGAGCTTAAAACTTTCATATATTTTGCAATTTCTCAATGACATTTTCTTGCAGAAATTTTGTTTTGCTCTGGTTGATTGGTAGGTCTACCGGTGGGTTTCACTAAATTATTAGTTTACATGGAATTTGAGTTCTTTTAGTTCCACCCTTTGTACGCTAAACCACCTTTTTACATGAAACGAAACGTTTGAGTTTTCTTTGACCTTCAAAACCATGCAACTGTTCCCAATTGTAAACACGTGAAAATCAGTTCATATAAAAACGAGACTGTTTTGCAGGAAGGTAAAGCAGCACATGCGTTTCTGTAGTCGATAACAGTATGTGTCCTCACCATGCAAACCAGCAAACAAATGCAATTTAACCGTGTATATAAACAACAATTAAAAAAACGCATTACAAAATACATAATAATATATGTAAAAAAATTACACGAAATAAATAACAAATAATACCAAATAATAACTATAAACAAATCGGAAATAAACAACAAATTGCACTGCTTGTTCGGGCTTGGTACCAATTTATTTGCCCCCAGAACGCATTTTTTCAAATCTTCCGATATCATTTTCCCACGTTTGTCGCACTTGACTGAAATGCAATTGTCCATTCCTATTCCGAGGATCATCGCGTTTTTTTTCATACAGAAATGAGCTTGCTCCGAGGAGAAGCTGACCAGCTGAGGCATGTTGCACAGTCCCAAAGCTTTACTCTCGTGGAATTTTCTTGTTCGAGCTAGAATCATTGCCATCATGTTTGAATAAGATCCACCTGACGAATGCATTGCTAAAGTGATTTAAAAATGTATTTGAGTTTTAAGAAGTGCTGCATATGGTCACGACACAGCAGGTGCGCAACAAGAGGGGCATTTGGGGCATTTGCCCCCCCGAAAATTTAAAAACATTGCATAGAAATTTTGACATTTTTGAAACTTTTAAAGAATAAACAAGAAATTTTGTATTCTAATCATTTTTAAGAAGTCTTATTGAAATTTTCTTTGTCCTACTGGTAAATTATCTCCTTACAAGATTTATCTTGAGACAGGTTATCTGATCGAAAAATTCGTAAATGATTGGTATTTAACCACAAATATGCTGGAAGTGTTTAAACGTGGGAGATAGTTTAAAATGTTCGTATTTCTAAGGTATTTTTTATCTATTTATTCGTGTACTATTTTTTCTTAGACAGGCCTCAATTTGCCCTCATGAAATTTTATAACATTAGGGTACTGTTGATCCGTGCAAATTGCTGAAACTTTCAAACTGATTAGGGAAATCTTGACATAACAGTTAGTGTCACGTCAAACCGCTTGTTCTTGTACGACATTTTGATTATTTTTGTTAGGGGCAAACCGGATCACCATTATTAACGCAGTACATTTCTTTAAAAAATATTGTTAAGGGCATTTTCGGTTCGAAACCTGATAGTTTTTAACTAAATTCAGCGTGAGGACTGTTTCACGTTTTAGTGTCTTTCTGGGTTGATCCCAGTACCACGGCTTGGGAAAAAGGTTTAGTAAAGTATCATATGAGTGCTAGTAAAGTCTTGAACGCACCTACCTACTAGACCACTTTGGCTCCAAATGACGCTTTACAAGACCCTAACTTTTGCAACCAGCGCAAGCCCTGAAAGCTCATAGCCTTAAAGCTCATAGCCTGCTTCTAAAAACTTTCACACAACTCACGGATGCCAGAAAAAGCCGTTTTGCCCTAAACACGCCTGATCCGTTATGCACCAAAGACACAAGACCCCTAACCCATCGTGGCTACACTAGTTGAGTACGGAACCGGGTGTTTGTATGAGGATACTAATATTTACTCTGTCCTGATCGTTCGGTCTGCATTTTGATTAAAACTGAAAAGCTCTCATTTTCGGAAATGTTGCGAAGAGAACTTTTATCTGTGTGCCAGGCTTATGCAGAACCGCATGGAAATATTTTCAACTGCAGCAAAAATGTTATATGACGTTTAAGGCTAAGAGTGCAAAAAGCACAGTCACCCCATTCCTGACAAATGGGTGGTAAAAATCTAAAATCTGTTAACCACTACAAATATCTGGGAGCTGTACTGAATACAGAGCTCTCAGATGACAAAGACATTCATTGACAACCTTGATAAAATATTGTGCAGCAGACAAGCTGCGAGCCTCTTTTTCCGATGTTCAAATGCAGTTAAAAATGTACTTTTTCGTTCCTTTTGTACGCCCATGTATGCATCACAAATATGGTGGAATTTCAGAAAGTCATCCATGCAAAGATTGCGTGTGGCCTATAATTTTGGATGCAGAGCTCTGTACAACCTGCCCTAGAGAGCGAGTGTTAGTAGTTATGACTCATCAGGTTCAATGTAAATTCCTACATTTGAGGCATTATGAAAAAATAGGTACTTGTTTCTCGAAAGATGCAGAAGGTCTAATAACGTGTGGTTGCCTGCTTTGACGCAGTCAGATTGTTTATATTCGTCACTATTCTTTAAACACTACAACCGCATTTTGCTTTGTGACTAAGTGCTCGAATATTGCAGTGTTTTTCGTTTAAGGGTGTGCATGTCACAATGCATTCGTACCTTGCCTAGCCTTGGCCATTTTAGGAACTAGCGTTCCATTCTGCAGTAGTGCTGTACCAAGTGAACAAATAGTGTGAAGAATGCGTCTGTAAACCTGAGGCTCGGCCTCCAACGTTGTTACAAAACGTTCTGTTAAGTAAGTTTCTGTAGCCTGCTGTCAAGCGAAATTCCTGACCTTTGCGAAATTTCTGACCTATTATTTTTTGTCAGTTATTTTGCTTCTCAGAGTAAAGGAATAAAATTTGGCGATTACTTTTTGATGTGTGTTGTGTAAATTAAAACTTTTTGGTTAGATGTCAGATGCCACAACAAGCTACAGTACGGGAATAAGTAAAACCAGTGAAAAATATTGGACTTAATCTTAGACTTCAATTATGTTTCTTTTTCTAACTGTAACATAAACCCTAACCCGACACACTTACCTAAATACCAAACCCTAAGCCCTAATTATCAGTTTTCTCAGCGTATTTTATGTGTAGAATGTTGCTCTGTGCATGCGCGTATGGTGTGAAGTCAGAAATTTCGTTTGACACTGGTAATTCAGTCTCCAACGCTGTTGTAAAACGTTCTGTTTTTATTAGCTAGCGTTGTGCAGAATGTGTGTGTTTGTACAATGGACTTCGTGTCTGAGGGAAAAAATACATTATTTTTATATGTTACCGTTTGCGAAAAAATTGCACCACGATTGAATAAGCACAATGACGTCATCGAATGAAATTTTATGAAAATTGCCCCCCACGAAATGAAGAGCTGGTTGCGCCCCCGCAACACAGCATAATAAAAAAGTAAGTAAACCAGTGGAAAACTTTGCGATTACTCTTTTGAAAGAGGACTTTATGTTCGCCAAATCCATGTTAGCTTACTACAAGCTTTTTCGAAGGTCTGGCCTTTGTTACCGTTAAGACATTATGAGAGATCGCAACTATTACATCTGACTACCAATGTAGCCATAAAGCGAGGTTTCAGTGAATTTGGTAGTGGTTATGCAGAGAGGTCATACTGGTTTTGAGAGGCCTTCGATAAATTTTGAGAGTTCGTTTCAGTTCATCAAAACACCTTGAAAAACTGGCCTACTCTTTAGTAGAGATGAGTAGTCTGTAAGATTATTATCGATGTCCAGCCCATTGGAATTTGAAATATGGCGCAGTAGTAGTCTTTTATCTTCTTTTGGATTGTTTGCTTACCCAACTTACATTGAGATACCCGAATAACATTATTGTGTAATTTTTCAAATTTTAATATTTCAATGTAATAATGTATATTCCACACAACTTACATTGCTTAAAAATCCCGTTTTTGTGGCAAATTGCAAAGCAACCCATTGCTTTTTGCATTGGCTGAACTACATAGTGTATTTTGCCTGTTAAACCCAACCTCAAATTTAAATCAACTAACACGCGATCAGAGTTTTCTCAAAATGTAAAAAGTAAGGCAGCACTTCGGCTGTAATACATCTCATACAACTACGACATTCAGCATAATTTTCAAAGAAATGCTATAGTTCCAAACTTGAAAGATTAAAAAAGTTAAAACGCAAAATATATTGATTGCAGAGCATAAACCAAAATAAATACACAGTGCACCTGTTTTGAAATTCAAAGTTTTTATCTTTAACAGTTTACACATGCAGTTATTCCAACAACTTTTAGGCCTATTCTATGTTTTTGGCGTTCTTCATGTTTTGTTTGGCACCCTCTCTCTCTTTAAACATATACAGGCTATATCCAGTATATACTCTATGAAGTTTTCAACCTGCACTCGATAATCTCACGCCGATACTTTCGTTTGTATTGGTAGTTTGGCGCTTTTAATTGCATGTTTCTGGGGTGCTGTGTCTTGACTTATTTGTTTATCTATTTATAATTTTCCACCGGTTTGCTTTATATATTCTAGACCTAGAAAACAGGAAATTACATCAATATTCTGTAAAATTTGCTCTAGTCTAATCTAGCTTTTATTAGCTGATGTGATCGCGATGTAATCTAAAAAAAAATAAAATTGCTCCAGTTTTGATGTTCACCACAAAAACGTTAAAATCCAAAACTTCCCATTTAAAAAAAATCGAAACTACAAAACTTTCCGCATCTTTAGAGGGTTTGAACAGATCTCCAGCTCAATCGGCTACCGAGTAATGGCCGCACAAATTGGCTCCAGTTGGCGTCAAAATTTTGGCGCTCGCGAGACTTCCAGTGTTAAACCACAAACTTCTGCTGTGGGTGTTGAACTCTTAAATGTGTGTGTTTTCGCCACTCCTCTTCACAGTCTATACTAATTGGATAGACAGTTACAGCAGTCTCTATGGGCTATCACTGTTGGCAGCTGCACAACAAGCCGTCTGTTATTTGCGGGTGGTTTGGCGCTGCTTACACGTTCTGCACAGGGCCTCCAACAGACGTTTGTTCCACTAAACAAAACACCATAAAAACACGATATATTTTGCCTCTTTGTTTTTTAAATAAAGTAAATGAAAATCTGCTTATTTGTGGTCTTCTTCGTCTCTCTGGTGTTATCGGCACGTTGTGACCAAAAATGTCAATTTTTGAAGTTCAAGGTCTTCACACAGCTTTGTGATATCGAAGCTTATTACGCTTTTTGATGAAATGCCGAAGTATTAATGCTTATGTTTCATTACTTTGTACAATTTCCAACTCTCGTGATTGCAGCGAACAAAAGCATCCTATTTCCCAGCGCATTTATAACAATACCAAATTCATGTTTGCGTTTTTATATGTTTACGCGGTTTGCGATTTAAGTAGAATTTGAAACATTGCCCAAGCTGGCTGTGTTTCCCCGATCTTGCAGTGTTTTTTCTGTTTCACTCCAGCATCCATGTTAGCAATCTATATATGATATGTTATACATATCGAACACAATAGCATGACTAACTTCCTTTAACCTGTACTTAAAAACTAGAAATTGAAATTGGTGATCTTTGCGGTCATCGAAAACCCTCATCAAGTAAATTCAAAGGCTAAGAACGGAACTCCGCTCACAAGAAAAAAAGCAAGAACTCCGATCACAAGAAAAAAGCAAGAACTCCGATCACAAGAAAAAAGCACTAAAAACACCAGCGTGGCTCCAGTGAACTCTCCCTTTTTCGGTTTTTGATGAAATGTTGGTAGGCTATGCACGTGTAAGTATAAAGGAGCACTACTCTTGCAGTTGTTTTTCGGATAAGATAGCCCACTGGAATTTTGTATATGGGAGTATGACATGCATAAACTCAGTTGCAATTTCTGTATTCCTCGATATTGCTCATAACAATCGTTTGCTAAAGCTGTATGACTTATCTTGTGTCATAACCACGTTCAGAACCTCTCAGCAGTACAGTAACAGTGCTTATGAAGAGGAGACCAAAGAAACCACAAGATTGTGCTTTACAAACGCAGAAATATGTGGTTAACTAATGGTTATTCATTGCTCATTTCATAAACGCCAACAAAAATGCTTTTTAAGCGAAGAGGGAACATTTTTCACTGAATAATGACCTACGACTGCGCGTGTTCCTCTAATTTTCAAAAAACGTGCTTATATGCTGATTCGTGTAGAGAACCAGCCTTTTCCAAATCCAGTCCTGTCCTGCTCCGGTCCATCTTCCTCCCAGCCGTGCATTACCATTTTTTAAATAAACTGTCCTGTTCTTCACAATAGCGCACTTTTGTAGTGGCTTATGCAGGGTGTTTCACAATTGTTGAAACAAAGCGATTTGGCACAAATCCAGGATTTTAAATGATACCACAATGATGATTACATTTATTGAAAGGTGAAAAGATAACATTTTATAATCTGCAACTGATTGTCCTCAAATCATAAATAATATGTCAAGAAGAGTCCTAGAGTACATGCTCCTAGGCTCCTTCGTCGCAGAGATTTGCTCGGACTCCGACCGACTGACTCTTGAACCCTAGTGACATTGTCGGGAGTTCGAATCGTTATTGGAGACCCAGAGG
>Ga0210059_1008310_pt1 | contig 16415 bp, 13 predicted proteins | sample Ectturendosymbi2_FD_188042 | JGI IMG/M metagenome (GOLD analysis project Ga0210059, IMG submission 188042) | Ecteinascidia turbinata endosymbiont from Florida, USA - Sample 2 (SPAdes) (version 2) | ecosystem: Host-associated > Tunicates > Ascidians > Unclassified | place: Key West, Florida...
AATGCAGTCCTTTATTACGCGCAATGACCTGCTTCGGGCGATTACGATAGCAAGACTGTACTGCAATGTGTTGAAGGTTCATTTTGGTTACTTGCTGCATCGGCGTACGGACGGTACTACGAAGAGCTGCTTATTTCTTTGCTTGGAAGTTGGTACTTTGTTTTGCTTCTGTGAATGGGCGTCGGAAGGAATTTTCCAAGGGGGCGCACTAGTGGATTTTACAAATGTTTTTCTACGGGGGGCCAAAGATGGTGAAATTTGTTTTTTTACACTCGAAATAGAAAACAATATTTTTGCAGAAATTTTCAAATTACTGCTCCTCTTCCGAAACCCATGCCACACCATTAAAAAATTTGGTTAATTTCAAGTGTTTTAACACCATTCAAATAGTGAAATTTTACTGAATCTTGTATGCAAAATGAAATATTTGACAGATCAATTTCAATTGTGTTCTTGTTTTTGTATTGACAACGCAAAATAACTATATTTTATTTCTGCATTGGTAACACAATTGGTATCCTTACGGACAACTTGCTAGTTGCTACATATGTTTTGTCTTATCTTGCATTCCGGTATCTAATGCAGTTGTAGAACGAGTATTCAGTCATGATACTTTTGCGTTCAAGATGAAGAAGAGTTGTGATTTTGAATGTGTTTAAGACAGGTATCAATGCTGTGTGATTTTTCCTGTTTTTTAAGCTGTGTTCATGGTGTTTTTAACATCCCAGTGGTTACTCCAACATACGGGCTCCTCGGGCTTCGCCCGAGTCTTCGATTAGGATTTATATCGGAGAACGCAAGCTTGCTTGCTTTCCATGTTTGTTCCATCACCCACGGTCTCACTTCACCAAGTTGTTAACTCGGGCTCTTTTCTTTGGGCCTTGTCACTGTTCATATATTTTCGTTCCATGTCTGGCCTTTCGCGTTTATGTTACAGGTGACCTAGGCTTGTGAACATCGTCAGAACCGTCGCCAGAAAGTCTTCAAATCGTTTAAAATTTTGCTGGCTGAAAGTTGTCTGCTGTATATGTCAATCAAACGAACTTGAACGTGAAATTAAGCAAAAAACTAAGGGTCCCAGCAGGGGGCCAGTCAAAAACCTGAGAGGGGCCATGGCCCCCCCAGGGACCCCTTAGAACCGCCACTGTGGCGTTATCATTTCTCTGTGACGTACGTTAATCGAAAATGGAGAAGTTATCATGAGAATTTCTCATTTATTTTTACATAACATAACGTCACAGGACAACGATAATGCCAGCCAGAATGAAAGCAAAATATGGAAATTTCAGTGACTCAAGCGTTGGAACGGTTTTATTCAGTCAGTCAGAATAAATCGTATGATTAGCCCAAATGACGCTGATGACCTGGGTCGCCCCTGTAACAGCCTATTTCAATTTCAGTTGGTTCACCGATACGTTTTCGTTGTGGTGTAGTTTTGTCTAAAATAGTGTAATTTAGACGTTCACATGGTGTATATGTAATGACGTCATATTTCAATGCTTGTGACGTCACAGTTGCCAATTCAAACCACAACATTTGCTATAATTTCTTTTCAACGTGCACTTGTGCCCACCCACTTTGAAAAAGGTTCCGCCACCCATGGCAGTGTGAATGCCATACCGGAATATAAACTTCTATTGCAAAAAATAAATCAATTAATTGGAAATAAGTTACTGATTTACTAAAAATTTTGGTTCTTGGTTCCAATTTCCAGGGGCAGCAAATGCTTGTTTTGACCTTCTACGGACGCCCATGGTCGCAGGCGTCCATCTAGCACTCTTACATATTTTGTTTGGTTCATGATTACTTTTACTATGTGCAATCTGCTGGTTCCATGAAGTAATATTGCTCCCCAAACTCTGATCTTGGCGGTAAATTTGGAAGGGTAAGGGAGCAATCGGTGTTTACCATTGTATTCTTTTTGAAACCTAGTTTTAGAAGAGATGCCGGCCGTGGTAATAACAAAAAGACAATGCGAACATGATAGATTAACCACTTCTGCCGAGCCATGAATACGAATACGGAGTTCTTTGTGATTTCGAGTAATGCGCTTTGATGTTCGTGGTACATTTGTTTTTTTTAATTTAGACCAGCTATGTCCAGCACAAATGGCGTACTGAGCCAGAAAGTATGTCAGTGTCTTGACCAGGGCCGCACATTACATGACATATTATCGAGGGCAGCACATTGAATGGCTTACTTTGATCTTGGCAAATTAAATTTGACTTGACTAGTATACTGAAGGTGTTCGAATCCTAACTGCAATAGTAACAGACGTGACAAAGTGGCACTGACGACAACCTGCATGAAAAATGTCAAGTTCAAGTTTATCAAAACAAGGACAGGTTGTCAGTACAAAGGATACTTTTACTGCAGCGAAAACCTAAACTGAGCCACTCAAAACCCTCGACCGGGCCGCGGGTTGGACGTAGCTGATTTAGACCTTTCTATCTTAATAAGAGTGGAATTGTTCGAAATCTTGGTCGCATGATAAGCTTTACACCGACGATGCATACTTCTAACTTGTGCATATATTTTACCGAAAATAAACGTTAAGCCTATAAATGAAAGCTATAAATGTTTCTGCAAAATTAACTATCCCACTACTGTTACCATGGGCCAGGGCCGCAACCAGGACCGGGCAAACCGGGCAATTTTCCCTTGAAATTTTTGCAAACACGATGGCGGTCACGTAGTCCACACGAAAAGTTATTTCTTGAGACTGCGTTACCTCTACGTGAATTTCTTCCAAATACAAGTTTTTCGCATATGTTTGTGCTACAGTACATCATATAGGATAAAACTATTAAAAATTCCATGTACCATGCTTCCGAAAACTCCCAGCACAGAACCGGTGACAAGCTTTAGGACGCTGGTTGTGAAATGAAACCGTCCGTTTCATGAAAGTGACGTTGTGGTTGTAAACGTCACCTCACAGAACAGGAATCCATAGGTTACCAATCAAGGCTACTGCTACACAGTGTTGCTATTTTACTTGATTTACTGCTAAATCTAGCAGGATTTCCTCGCTGTTAGCTGTAAAATTTTCACTCTAGCAGTCAGCTGATTTTCTATCAGGCACATCCAGCAACTACCTTCAATCATGTGCAATTTTTAATTGTTCTTCATGAATGTTGTTCTCGGTGTTATTTGTATAACGTGTCATCTATTCTTCTGTGTTTTTTCATATTAACTGATGTCTAAGATTGATGGGTTCATTGATTTTACATCTGAAAACTTCAAAAAAACTTCTGCTAAAATACTAAAAAAGCTCTTAAGCTTTAAGTGAAACAGTATTTGAGTTTGGTAACAATCGCAAAGGAGCTTACGCTTTTCTGAATTTATCATCATTTCCTCTCTTTTAATTGGTAAACAGGGGCGGCGCATCCAGGTGGCCGCAGGGGCCTGGCACCCATTTCTACATTTCGAATTTTGCTTAAATACGTCCCGCTATAGCTATAGAGTTGTTCAAACCCTCTACGGATGCGGCAAGTCTTCTTGGTTTTATTTAAAAACAATTTTTGATTTGGGTGAGGGGTTTGCCTGGGAGAGGCTCGCAAAGTGGGGTGTTTTTGTTTTTTTGACCAACTTTGACGGGCCCTGGACGCCAATTCAATGGGCCAAAATTTTGGTTCAAACTTTTTTTGGAAACTAGATGATCTCCCGCGTCGATAGAGCCCAAGCTTGACCTTATAGCATGTCTGGAACCAAAGTTATGGCCCAAAAACCCCATTTTACCCCCAAATCAGAAAATGCATGAGTCTCCCACTGGAAGCTAGTGTAGCTCGCGATAACCCGCGATAACTCCCCGCTAGAAGATGCTAGCGAGCTATAGGAGCCCTTGAAAGACTCGTGAAGTCTTCTAGTTTGCACTGAAAAAAAAATAATTTTAGATTTGGGTTCGGGGTTTTCGGTGGATGGGGTTAGAAAAAGGGTAGTTTTGGCTTTTTTTTGGTTGTTTCATTATGACGTCATCACCTGCACAAAGGGCCAAAATTTTGGTTCAAAGTTTGGTTGTATTCTAGGCTGGAATATGAAGCTTTAGAGGCCTAGATTGACTTCCTAGCGTTTATGGTGCCCAAGTAGGGGCCAAAAGACCCCAAATCGTTGAGGACAAGGCTGAGTAATTTCGGGGGATCTCCCTGATTAAAATCCGGAAGTTTGGCCATAACTTTTGAACCAGAAATGCTAGAAAGTCCATCAAACCCTCTAAAGACTCGTATTGAAGCCTAGAATCCAAAATAAAAAAAAATTTGGTTCGAGTAACCAAATCTGATGGATGGTTCGACTCCCCGGAAGTGACGTCATTATTCCAATGTATAGAAATATGCATGAACAACCTCTGAATATGCAAACATTAACAAAAAAGCCGTGATCTCAAGCTGAAAAAATTTTTTTTTCAGTCTAAACTACTAGTCTTCACGAATTTTTAGAGGGTTTGAACAGCTCTCTAGCCTATTCTAACAGCGAGTTATGGCCATATCCAAAAAGGGTGTTATTCCACCCTGGTTACCTTTTTTGGGGGTAGGATTTTTGACTACTTTCTGGTTTTTGTGGCATAATTTTTCACCCAGATATGCTAGAAAGCCAATCAAGGGCTCTAAAGACTCGTGAGATAGCCTAGTTTCGTAAAACTATTTGGGCCAAAACGTGGGCCCATTCGATGGGCGTCCAGGGCCGTGCAAAGTAGGACATAAAAACGCGAAAACACCCCCACTTGTGACGCCCCCCAAGAAAACCCTAAACCCAGAACTGAAAATTTTTTTTTGACTCGGAACTACTAGACTTGCTGAATCCGTAGAGGGTCTGAACATAAACTGATCATAGCAAAAAGGTCGCATCATGGTTGGCTGGACACCGATGACGTCATAATCGTTAATCGTTGCCAAAAGTGACTTTTGCTCCCCCGAAAATTTTCGCTTGTTGCGGCCCTACCATGGGCGGCGAAAGGGGAGAAAGGGGCCTTGGCCCCCGGATTTTGAAATTTGACAGTTTCCCATGAAATTTGTCGCAAAAAAGGTTCTTTTCTAAGTTTCGGAGTGCCTAAAATGAAATTTCGCCACTTTTGGCCCCCCTGCAAAAATCTTTTTGGCTGTCCCTGGAAAATCCACTGTTGGCCCCTCCTTGGAAAAAAGCCTTCTGACGCCCATGACTGTTACAATGCAGATTAGTGTACTTTATGAGGTCAGGGTCCAAAAAAAGTTTCCAAATCTTTTATTTTCAGTTGTAAGTATGTTTACCTTTACTTACGCAAAATAATGTATTGCAACAGGACAATTTGCGTAGGGAATATAAAATAGTTATGTTGTTTCTTGTCGGAATTGCAGCAATTCTTTCAATTTGTTTGAAAGGCCCTCTCGCAGGTAAGTCCGATTTATTTCCTCTATACGTTCATAAAACTTTTAAGACACTTATCATATTTTTTCTTGGGAAAGTTCTTTGTGTACGCAAAGGTTTGTTTTTTAGATGGTGTAAGCAAAGAGGTTACATGCATATAACATGCCAGTGCGTAGCCAGCCCAAAATTTTGGGAGGGGCCAAATATTTCGACTTTAAGCGGTTAACATTTGGTATGGAATACTACCTCTCGAAACACAAAACGACAAGATATGGTAGAAATGTTTTGGGGGCATGACCCTTTAGCCCCCTCGCTACGCCTATGACATGATCTGCATTTTTGATTGATGAGAATAACAATAAAAAAATTTCAATCACATTCACACCATATTTCAATTGTAACTGAGCCGAAATGGATAGTGTTTGAAACGTGACGCATGATAACGATTCTGATAAAAATGTGGTCATTTCTTTTCTTGATAAAGTGCTGCCCTATAGAAAGAAATACACTTTTCAGAATCAAGCCGCGGCTACGTTTGTAAATTGTGCACCGGTTTAATTGGCGAACAGTGGTCATGCTCAAATGCAAGCAGAAGCTGAGAACGTGATGTCCAGCCCAGGGAAGTGAGTCCCCAACCTGCTAAAACTTGTACGAATTAACCTCTTCCTAAGAGCATCGCCAGGGTGGTAACAGTAAAACCGTGCAGTCGATGGTTAAAACATGAAATAAAGCAATTAAAGTATGAACAAACTGACGTTGTTTTTTTGTGGTGCAAATTAAATATGTGGTAATTTTAACAGTGGTGTTGACTGGCTCTTTCCTTGATTTCTTGATTAGCAGTAGTCAGGGCCTACGAGAGGGGATACAAGAGGTACATCGTACCCGGGGCCGGGAGATACTGGAGCCCGGCAAGGCGAAAATACGCACGCTAATTTTTCTGCAATCAGACCCAAAATTGATGGTCGCTTTCTCCACCCGCAGCGCTGGTAGCTATATTTAAAAACCTTAGCATGGTAGCTGTTTCATCAATATACTGATTACTATACCAATAAGCTATACAAGTTTCGACGAAGACCCATAAGCTAGGGGGGGCGGTATCCCTCTTCTTACCCCCTGGTAAAATTTTTTTCAGAGGCCCTGGCTGTAGAGTCCATTTTTAACGTGAAGTAGTAGCCTACTGAAAAGTTTAAATTCAACTTTTCAAATTCAGCTTCCCACAGCGTTCCTCCAAAGGTAGCATTAAAATATTTGCTTTTGAATGCTGCTTCTTCATTAATTCAGCAGTGGAACTCGCTGAACTTTGTTCTCAAGTGTTTATTTTGTTAACAGCTCATCCATGTGATAGAGAATGCGATTCTTCGCCAATGGTCTGCGAATATAACTTCACATTGGAGTGGTACGTACAAGTGTTGAATTAAAATAGGGACAACTCATACCGAATAAAGATTTTGATCATAATTAACTATAATGAAACGCTATCTAGTCGATAATTTCTAAAACACGCAGGTACGCTACTATGTCCAAGGCTTGCTTCCAATGTCCTTTTGTAAAATCTGACTGTGCGAGGCCTCACTGCATTGCTGCCGATGGTTTTTCGAGAGCTGTTACAACTGTAAATAGAGAACTACCTGGACCTGCAATAACAGTAAGTTTGGTTCGTTAAAACATTGACGTTGAGAAAGATTAATCAAAAACAATTGCTATGCGTTGCAAGAAAAAGTCGATACGTTAATTAAATACACACAGTAACGTTTGGCTTGTGACCTGTCAAGTTATGTCAACAACGTTTTGCACAAGCCGGCATATAAAAAAACATGAAATCTGTAACCTTATACAGCAGTCGAAAAAATGAGAGAAAAAACTTTGACAGTCTGCGGCAGTGTGTTTGCAATATCTCATGAAAAAGATTCTTGGTATCTCAAACATGTGTTGTCAACATTGGCTGTGTGACGAATGTTTGCTCTTTTCTTTTTCGCGCCAACAATGGTTTACTTTGCTGTATGTGGAAGCACGCGGTGAAATGAGACAGCGAAGTTTTTCCGTGCTTGTTTATGAATGGTCTTGCAAGCCAGGTTCCAGGCTCCCCCACTTTGAAAAAGGTTTCTCCATCTATGATCACACATCTCGGTGTGGGTGTAAGTTGGCATGTACTAGAAAAGGGCAATAGTGGAAAGGAAGAAACACTGAAACAGCCATGAGCAACTACTGTATTCACTCACCGTCAAACAGAAGTGTTACGTAATGGGAGAAGATTGGAGACTCGTAAAAAGAATCAAGCGTTTGAAGCGAGGGATAAAACGATTACATGAAGTTGCATATTGCTGCACAAAATCGTACAGATTGTTTTTAAACAAGGTATCAAACATCTTGGTGAAATGGGTTACTGGATATTAACAATAATTACATTTTTGAAGATATAATGAAAAATTCAATAGGTGTTGCTGTAGGGCAGTGCGAAGGCGCATAATACCAGACTGTATCCACCTACTCCAAAAGTGGTAGGCACACATGGTCTGAGAGTCCTGGCTTACAATATTCCAGAAGAAAATACGGGCAATGTTCTTTTACCGGAAAAGTTTATATTCTGCAATGCTCAACACTTGCATGACAAACTAAGGTTAATTTACTCACAGGGTAAAAGTGCAGTTGTTAGTTGTGTTTGCCACAAGGTATGACTTGTCTAACTTGTGCTGCATCATTCTGCCAGTAAAATTCAGCCCAGAGAGTTTGGCGATGTTCTGAACATTGCAAAAACTTATTTCTATATTTCAAGGTAAAATGGAAGCTAGCGGTGAAATTACAAACCCTGCAAAGGTTGATAACAGCGTCATGAGCGAACGTGGAACTGCGTTGTCTTTGCGGTCAATTGCTTCCACGGATTTGGAGAAGTGTGAAACAGATGGCAGGCGACATGACTCGGATATACAGGATTCAAAAAATGGTTTAAAAAACACTATGCCCCTACGCACAGTGGGTGGGCACATTGGTACAAAACGTTAGGACAGTTGTGGGAGAATGATCTGCATACTAGTTAGCCTAAACTGAGTTGCACACAGCGAAACACGGTTTACTGCGGTTGTGACGACAACGAAATATGTTTGCACAGCGCTATAATGCATCTAACCTGGAAAAAACAACCGATGGAGCAGTTGTAGTTTTATTTATGGGCACTTTTAGAGTTGCTAAAAAACGGCACATTCTATTAAATATTTACCAGCAGAACCATAGGGGAGAAAAACAAGCAACAAACTTTCTTGTGATGGATCTCTTTGTCCATCGCACTGTTTGTAAAAAAAATGTCGAGGTTGGATTAAAGTAGTTGTAAGTTTGCGAGTCCTTTTTTCAACTTAGGTCTGGCATTTGCAACAGCATCTTTCATGAGTGTTTGCAAAACAAAATGATGCCTTTGCATTTGTTGCCGTTTTGCATCGTGTTGAGGTCACAGCCGGATGTCATTGAGCCCAAACTTTTCCTATTCCACCCTGGTTGATATGAACATGTCATAAATCGCGTTTTCGTACAATTTAGGTTTGTCACAACGACACTGTTGTGGTTCACGTGAGAAACAGGTTAGACAACAATGAAGGTACTGCAATTCATTGGCATGGAATCTACCAAACAGATTCTCAATGGATGGACGGAGTGCCCATGCTTACGCAATGTCCCATTCCATCAAAGACCACATTTACCTACAAGTTTAAAGCCTCTCCAGCAGGTAAGTATATTTAATAGACAGCTGGTTCAAACAGTTTTTTGTTGTTGTATTGTTTCATTTGCGAGTTTTATTTTGTAAAATTTCTCCATGCCTTCACCCTACTCACATTTCGTAGTAACTGACAAATTTAAATAGTTTTCCCTATTATTTTTCATTTTGACTGAAATTCTTGGTAGATATTTAGAAGTAGAACAAAACATTTGTTTAAAAAAGGTTGAAGGATCAGATGATTATTTTTGTGAATGTGTTTGTTTCAGAATATTCAAAATATGCCCTTGAAAACTTACAGAAATGGTTGTCAGGTAATTAAATGTATATTCTGGGTCATGAATTAAACAAAGACATTGAAATCACAAGCACACATCTTTGCAAATTCTTTGAAATAGATAATTCATTAAAAATGTTAGCAAAAGCTTTTTTCGTAGTACTCAATGAACATGCCCCTCAGTGGTTCAAAATAGCATAAAGTTTTTTCGAAAACCCATGGATGACTACAGCCTTATTCAAATCTATATCAACAAAAATGCTTTTATGGCATTGCGAATAGGGAAATTAGAACCCAACTCGTTGCAAACATCTACAGTGTGGTTTCAGAAGTGTTAAAATAAATCAGTGGTTCTCAACCTTTTATGGTTTGTGGCCCCCTTCCAAAGACTGTCAAAACTTGTGGCCCCCTGCTCATCAATAGGGTTTTGCAATGTCACGGCAGAGCTATTTAGTAAAGGCCTCTGCTCGTGGCCCCTGGAGAACGGCTTCGTTGACCCCACGGGGGCCGAGGGCCCGATTGAGAAACCCTGGACTAAATCGAATTCAAGCTTCGAAAGATCGTCTTTGTAGCTTTCCAACCCTGTTTCCCATTCAGTTGGTCATTCAATATCTGTACAGGGTCTATGGATTTAGCCTTAGTGGACAATGAATTGATGGAGTACAGCAAAGAGTTATTTTGTGCTTTCCGATTTCTATCATCAATTTTGTGGGCAAGTTTCTTAAAACTGAAACGTACTGTTGAGTCCGAAAACTGGTACGGCCATGGCCGTACCGGACGAATAAGTTGCGCTGGCCCTGTATCAGCAATAAATGTCATTTCCTAGGATTTGCTCCAAAAAACTTGGACAAACCAGACACAACATAGTTGAAGTCATCTCCAGGACTAAATCTTCCCTAGATATACCTGAAGATGAAGCAGGAAAAGAAACAAACAAAACTTAAGATATAGCAAAAACTTTTAAACACAACTTTTGCAACATTGGTCCAGAACTTTCAAAAACAATTAGACAGCCTGCTTCAGCCTCTGAAAATTTCAATCACACCTGCATCTCAACATTTTATTTGGTGAAGACATCTTTAGAAGAAGCTTATGTGAAATTGACAGTTTTAAACTAGGGCTTTGCAGCCAGTGACCAGAGCTGGAGCTCAAGCAAATTTGGATGATTGTAGGTGCAGCCAAAATCGTTTAGATACCTGGAGCCGGAGAATGAAAAGTTTAAAGATTGGTGAAGTCGTACAAACAGTTGATGTTCCCATTTCTAAAAATGACCAAATCTGTGGTGGCAGCTTTATTATCGGATGTCTGTAATAAATGCATGGCAAAAGATGTTGATTCAAATTCTTGGAAGGAGGCCCAGGTGATCTCTATCTACAAAAGTGATACAAAATGCGTGTATTAGTTCTTTACTACCTCTGTTCAACAAAGTTTTTGAAAAAATCTTACACTCTAGATCAGTGGTTTTCGATCTCCCGAGGGGTCTCGACTAGATGTTTTATGTAGACTACACAACTGTATTACATTTTCTTTATTCAAGTTGTAAATGGAGGTTGTTGGGTTATAATTGGGTTGCTATAATGGTCGCGGTGCAAAAAAGGTTGAAAACCACTGCTCTAGATTATATTTCTATCTCTAAAATTCTGGTCTTTAAACTGGAAATCAATTTGGTGTTTGACCCAACGCATCAACCGATTTGGCGTCAAAATGTATACTCAGATTTGCATGTTCCTAGTTTATAGATCTGCCGTTGAAGTCGGGATTTGGCATCAGTTGGCTAAAAATGCAAAATCTGGCCTAGATCAATGTATTGATCAAAATATACCTCAGTTGTTAAGTATATTGTGTGCCATTTAAAAATACGGTTTAGTCACAAAATTCTAAAAAATGATGAAACCTACCTGGCAAAACATCTTAAATCTTATGAGATCCAATGCGCCTTGAAACATTGGAAGACATGGGAGTGACGAGCTAGACCACACCTTTACATAAATATTCTTTTTACCGTGGGGCATACGAAATTTTATTGAGCTTATGTGTTTAACTGTTTTGTATCACCGCTCTTTAAAAAGTTAAAAAAGTTGCAAAGATTCTGCATGGTTTGGCGAATTATTCAATACTATCAGAAAATTGCTTCTAAACTACAGTACTCCACTATAACAAACAGTAAATCGATTTTCCTGCATTTTAAAATTGATATGTTTGAGTATGATTTCACGGTAAACTTATGTTGAACGAGTCATTTGTATTCTTATGTGTGGTAAGTATCAAAAGAATTGGAGAGTCGTTTTTTGGAAGTTCGCTAAGCTGAAAGGATATAAAGCATATAATTTACTGTACATTGTTCCTCACGTAAAACTTGTTGCGTTTTTTGGTTGAGTTAAACATAAGGACGTTACTAGATCTTCCATCTGTGTACAGTAGAGCAATTGCCTTTCTCAAAATGGAAGCGTCTATCTAATACTCTAATACTTATAGTTGGAAAGTCACACTACAGTTTCCTTTAATTAAAATCAATATTGCTTATCTCGACACAGGAACTCACTGGTGGCACGCTCATGCCGGTTTTCAGCGTTCGGATGGAGTGGCAGGTGCTCTTGTAGTAAAAACTGCCCGTCAAGAAAATCCACACATCGGACTATATGATATAGGTGAGACAGCACCACCATTTTACAAAAAATAAACACAAGCTACGGTTTACAGTTATACTGCAAACATCCTGGAACTAAAACCATAGCGCTTATCGATTTTGCATGAATTAAATTCCACAACATTGACTGCAGCAGCATAGGTAAGACCACTTAAACTCATCTTAACAGTGGTTGGCACAGAGCAAATTTTACTCTTTGCTGCACTGATGGTGCCACAAGGAGCAAAATTCTGCCCGCTGGAGTCTGAATCAGTTTATTACGATTTTATCCTCCGTACCATACAGTATAGTTCTGTTGTTGCATTAGCTGCTGCCTTATGAATATGTCTCCTAAAATGGGTTTAAGGCTGCTTGTTTGATAAAAAATATGCTCTCTTCCTCATCAGCGATATCAATGGTCATAAAATAGGCAAAGATTCTTTATCTTTTATTTGGCTTAACAATCCAAGACCACATTTGCAGAAAATAAACACGTTTTGCATTTCAGTCTTAAGAACAATTGGCCCTAAAATTGTTGCATATACGGCGATGACCATAAAAAAGCAGTAAGTTGAATAAAGCCGACCTTTCCAGCCTTTATCACATGATCATCTTCTGCTGACAATTAAAAACAGAGACGCCGGAGCAGCGGTAGGCCAGGGGGGCAGTAAAAACGTTGAGGGCCTAAATTGTTTTGTCAAGCAGGTTTGCGGAGTCGGAGGTTTTGGGGTGGAGTCGGATTCCTAACAACACTAGGAGTCGGATTTTTTCATCCGACTCCGACTCCGGAAGTCCAATTAAATTATTTTTACAGCACACACGTACGCTAAGAACCGCAACTCGTGCCTGTTGAAATTGTACATTTTCTTATGAAACTTTTATTAAAACAGGGAATTCTTGCTGTTCACCACGATTTCCATTGATTGCAGTTACTAGAAAACTGTTGACACCTAAACTTAATTCACGTTATGTTAAGGAGTCGGAGTCGGAAATTTTGAAAAAAACGGAGTCGGTGTCGGAAAATTTTGGAAGCTAAGAGTCGGACATTTTACCCCCGAATCCGCAACCCTGTTGTCAAGCATCATACAAGGCACAACCAAACAGTTACAGATGTATGAAAAGCCACACTGAAAGAAACTTAAAATGCAGAGTAATATACTGTAGATAAAACGCGAAGCCGTTTCATGGACGCTTTCGCTATTTTTAAGTTTGAACTTGTCTTCATATTATTGGCCCAGCTCTTCACTTTATGACGATGGGAGCCGCTGGCATAGTCAAGTGCGAAGGCAAGCTTGTATTGATTTTTCCAGTATTTATAATCTTGCTATATTTTTTAGATACAAAGAAAGTGCTAATGAGAGACCAATGTCGTTCTAATGAGAGACCAATGGGTGTAAGCAAGGAATCGATCAGCAAATTTTGAATAGGCAATCGATTTCACGTAAAATTCTGCATCCTCTGTCCTGAAATTTGCAAGCAAAGCTTACGGCTGAAAAGTAGAATGGCTAAAGTAAGAGGGGAGAAATCAAACAAACTCAAGACTAAAATGAACAAAGCAGAACACCAGCTCAGAAATATGAACATCTTAAACTGAACTGACTGGCGTCAAGAACACAAGCTGCGACGAATAAAAGCTGAGACCAACTTTTGCAAGCAAGCGACAATGGGCGCCACAGACCACTCGCGACACTCCGAAAGGAGTGCAAAAACCGAGTATAAACGAACCTGAACTGTACACATAGTGTGTTTAAGCGTACAGCAAAGTGTTGGTGTGGGGCAGAAACCGTTTTATTTAAGTTATAGCCAGACTTCTGCTGACTAAGCTTTTGTTCGTTCGGCTATGAGTTGACTCTTTTGGAAAGTTAGGTGTTCATCACCCGAAATTTGACGGAACCTCCGCAACGGAAAAGTAAAAAGTAGGTTTTGACGTTTTTTGGAACTGAGAACGACATTTGGAAACTGAGAACTTCCTCACTCTTTTCCAGATCACCTCCATTCCTTCTAAAAGCACGGGTTTGATGATACAACTGTCGCTATCCTGCCGTCCTTAATATTTTGATTTTGCTTTTAAAACTGCATTTTTTCTATGAAAATGAACAGAAATTGCCCAGCACTTCTTCCGCTTTCGATCAACTTCGCACCGTTAAGAATGGCGGTCGATTCCCGCATCAACTCCCATAAACCTATGCGTTTAATACCAGCAACATTTAGATAAAACAGAGATTAAAAAAAACACAAAGTATTGATGAACAGAAATGAGGACGGACATAGCCTTTCTCGAACTTATCATTAAAAACTCCCAATGAGATTTTGTCACCGGATTTTTTACAGCTGATCTGGCGTGGGGTTTTCTACTGGGGTCAGTGTCATATTGTTATTTTTCATGAAGCTGGAAACAAGATACACATTTTGTTGCATTATAGGAGCATCTTCTCGCATACCAAATGTCTACCCTAACTTAACAGATCACGTAAATTACACCTTGCTGATTGGAGACTGGCTACATCAAACAACTCTTTCCAAATACGTTCAGCACCACCATTCATCTGGGAATAACAAAGGGGAAAGCATGCTGATCAACGGAAAAGGAGAAAGCGAGGTCTGGATCATAAAACGCACTGGAAGTTTTTTTCAAACTTAAAAAATGGGCAAAGCACTTGAATGAAAGAAAAACCTGTATCAAGTTATTTAGTTGTAGTTTACTTTGATTTGCCCAAGCAATTGCATCTGAACTTTTCTCCTTTCCTTAAATTTCTACTTTTGTGATTTCTTCTACGTTTTTACTGTAAATACAAGTCAATTTTAGAATGCTTTTGTTGTAACTGTTTCGTTCTGAACTATCACAGGATAGCGGAAAAGAATAAATAACCTTATTACAGATTACTGTCAGACATGAGATAAAATACAAGATTTGCATTTGATATTGTTTCAGTTATTTCTGCGCAACGGCACTAACTTTACCACTCCACTGACAGTTTTTGATGTGGAAGAAGGGAAGAAGTACCGGTTTCGAATCATCAACAATGCAGCTGTGTTTTGTCCAATAGAGGTGCATTACTTTTGCAAAACTTCATGGAAAGGATTTCTTTGTTGAGAATTTCCTCCACTGGTTACTCTTACCAGAGAAAGAAAAGGGGTCCTTACAAACAATAAAGCTGTTGATTCAAAAAAGGTTCCTGGGTTATATTATTACAAACGTTTTCATTTGAAGCAACCCAAAGAAATTATTCGAAACAGTTTAGCAGCATTTATAAACGCCAGGTTGCAGTTGCCTCAAGAGTAAGTAACTCCACAGAAAAGATGAAAATCTTTACTAGAAGACATTGTTATCAGCTTGTTTCTTATTATTTCGGAGTGATCAATCTATGTAATGATCTGCATTTTTTGTAATGATCTACATTTTTCTTTCAAAATTATGCTTCACATGGCATTGTGCTCGTTGCTTCTTTGCTATGTGTTTTGTTTTGCGCTACAGTACGGAAAAACATTTCATGAAACCGATATACTCCAGCTAAAATATTAGCCAAAAGGCCCGAAACAATACCTCTGAGTCGATACCTGTCCAATGTATGGGGCAAAATCTGCATGACAAATTGTACAACATGAGCTGCATGTTTTTTCTACGTATCATAAAACTTCAAACTTTTTTTTTGGATAATAATTTACTTTGCATTTTACAGTTGTTCAGATTGGCGTGGTCGTATCATTTCGAGCGACCATGGTTGCATACAAAGCATCAGAGCCTACAGTTTAGAAAAAGCTGTATTAGTAATTCTTACAAGTGGCAGTTGTTTGCATTTCAAACAAGTGCATTTTTCCCATATGAAACAGCTACACATTCAAATCTGGCTGATAACGATTCAAGATTTACCTAGCGTAAAATGCTTGAATGATATTGTGATTTTCCATGCAATTAAAGTTGCATTTGTAACAGACAGTATGTGATTAATGCATTTAAGTGCAAACCCGATGCACTGTGTCGAACAATTCAAAGAAAGGATGCGAAGTAATAATCAGGGCGACAATCCCGTAGCCAGGTTTTTAGGTTTGGGGGAAATACATTTTTAGGGGTGCTAAATTTTGGTCATTATTATATGTTAATTCTAATGTTCTGGGAACAGCAAAATTGGGGGGCGCAAAAAATTTGGCGGGCTCTGCCCCCGAATGCCCCCGTGGCTACGGGCCTGCAGGGCAGGGCATTGTTTTAAGTACCAGCAAGTAGTGGAATTGTTACTCACTCTACCAAGTTCATCAAACTTGTATATTGAGCAGTTACTATTTAAAGAACTATCAACACTGAACCAATGTGCAATATGTTTGCTAGGAGATGCAGCGTTTTCGCGCATATGTTCCCTTAAATTTATTGGCCCAAAAGTATGGTCTTCAATACCAGACGATATTAAACTTTCAACCACCTTTACCTTTAAATGGAAACTTAAGAAACACCTCCTACATGAAACAAATTCCCAACT
>Ga0210059_1008312_pt1 | contig 16410 bp, 7 predicted proteins | sample Ectturendosymbi2_FD_188042 | JGI IMG/M metagenome (GOLD analysis project Ga0210059, IMG submission 188042) | Ecteinascidia turbinata endosymbiont from Florida, USA - Sample 2 (SPAdes) (version 2) | ecosystem: Host-associated > Tunicates > Ascidians > Unclassified | place: Key West, Florida...
CCTCTGTGAAAAACATAAGCAGTTGTGGACCTCAAAAGTCCACTGTGATTGTTTCATTTTTGTGGTCTACGGTTCGGTGTTTACTACGCACAGATCACAACAAAAAAGTGAAGCCTCCCGTAAGTCACGCGCCGATCTCGAAGGAAACAGTTTTCAGAAAAATTCATTTCATCTAACAGCCTATGCACACACCATCATTTAAACGTTTCTCAAAAGGAGTTATTTACCCTCCTGTGTTGTATTTGCACGCCATACTTGTTTTCTGTGCGATATTGTGAAATCGCTCTTGCAGATAGACTATACTGCAAAAAGTTCGTATGATTTATTTTTGCTTCAATATTGCAAAGAGACCACTACGGTAAATCCATGCACAGGACTATAACCGCAATCAGTCATGGCTAACATTCGCACAACGTAATTCATTCGTTTCGGTCTTCAACAAAGTAGAAAAGACTTTGCTGGTTAATCTTTGCTTAGCAATGTGTGCAGTATTTTCGACGTTTTACGAATAGAATGTTGGTCTTGCCACAACGTGCACAAATCAAATCTATAAAACCGATGAAATTTTTGTCGGGCAGACACAAAATAGATAGAAATTTGTAATTGCAACTGTAAGGGGGGATTGCAAATTGTGACGTTATATTTTAAGGGGGGGTTAAACACTTGTGACGAAATGTGACAAGGGGAGGAAGGGGTAGATTTTTGCCCAAAATAGTGTGACGTCATTTATGGACGGCCCCATATAGCGTATGTTAACATGACAAAGATGTTGATTGTGTGGATGATATTTGGCAGTAGGCTGCTACGTTCGTTTTCAATGTCAGCATTCTACTCTTTTCTCAAGTACCTACGCTACACTACAAACAGACACAGACAGGTTTGAAAAAATACAACTCAGGTTTAGGTTTTGATCGCCTCGGCGCGAGCTATTTTCTGACCCTTTGCCAAATCGCAACCCTTGCTTGGGTCGCGACCCATACTATAGGAACCACTGGCTTAAACGCATAAACCTGTGTTAATATGTAGATTTGTATCACTTAATCGCATACTTCACTTCAAGGAAATGTAAAGTGCGCTGCGCAGACGAAAGCCTTGGTAGCCGCTGGGATGCCAGAAAACAAAGTTATCACTTACAGCCGAGAAGCTATTGCTAAAATCAATACTCCTGGTTCAACTTCCAGCGGTGAATTGCAGACAGCTTTGTTAAATTGGCCTTGCAAAAAAATAAAATAAAATTGTAGTCAAGGGGGTACGCAAGGGGGGGGGTTGGGGTTAACCCCCCCCTTAAGCTTGATATTTTACAAATACTTTATTACCTTGGCAAGGGACTAATTGTTTGTGCATACTTTTTGCTTGTTAATTTGTCGACTTAATGCAAATACCACGGAATAAATTTGCATGCAAATTTCAAAGAACATTGCGAATGGGCTAAAAAAGTAATAATTAGGTTTTGGTGGGAATCTGTGCTATCGTCTGCGTCCAGAAACCATCTCACCACATTTTGCAGACCTTTCGTCCACTACGCATGTTTAAGATCGTGTTCCGCGATAGTTCACTTTATCCGAAACCATTGTCTTTATATTGTCCGCCAAGGGCGTACGCAAGGGTGGGGTTGGGGTTAACCCCCCACTTTAGTTTGACATGTTACAAAAAGTTTATTACCTGCGCAAAGGAGATTAATTGTTTCCGCATACTTTTTCTTGTTAATTTGTCGACTTAATGCAAAAATTGTAGTTGTAAATGCTCTGACGTAGTGATGAGTGTGTTTTACTCCTCTGTTTGAACGCTGAGCCTGATCTTTTTGCAGTTATGAACTGCTGTGTCGTAGCGTTGAGTGTATTTTATTCCAATATCCTAACTTGGAGCGCTGATATTTTAGTTTATATTCAATGCCAAGGGCGTACGCAAGGGGGGGAGTTTGCGGTTAAAACCACCCCTTGAGCTTGATATTTTACAAAAACTTGATTACCTGCGCAAAGGAGATTGATTGTTTTTGCATTCTTTTTGTTTGTTAATTTGTCGACTTAATGCAAATAACACGGAATTAACAGTGCCGGATTAAGGTAGCGCGGGGCCTGTAGCATTTCAAGAGCGCGGGGCCCTAAGCTCAACACCTGCTGAAACATAGTGTGTGGGCAATGCATCTGTGCTGCTAGTTTTACTCTCTCCAGTTCGCATCGTGAAATAACAGTCTGAGTACTTGCTCCCAATGTTGCCAGATGGCTGTGACCTAAATCTGCTAAATAGTGTCACAAAAATCTGCTAGATTCTACTGGAAGTCTTATCACAAATTTTCAGCTAAAATGTGCTAAAAGCAGTGAAATTTTGTTAAAAAAATCGGTTATTTTTAAGATGATTAAAGGAAAGCTATAAAGTCATGCAATATATTAATTTTTCTTCTTGCACTCGCTCTCAATGAGCATGGGCTGAAGATGCCTATCTTGACCACCACAATGTTCTTTCAGTCAACGTGTTGAGCAACGTAACTGCCGCTTACCTCGCTTTTTGTATGACGCACAGTTCTTGACGATCTCTTTCAAATGGTTACATGTTTTTATACAGTACAACAATGCTCAGAGATAAACAATCTGAGCATAGCTTCAGCTCTATAACTTTCTAAGTCTGGTCTTTGTAACTTAAAACTTTATGTTACATTAGGGGGCACGCAAAAAGTTCTTTTGTCTTAACTGGGTGTTTTTGCTACCAGCTATGCCTTTCAAGCTCAGTGTTTCGCTATGATTGCATTATTGCAAACTTCGCAAAAGGCTTTTCTTGAATCAGTAGGATAGGCAGTAGGCACTGAGCCAACTTTTAAGTTCTCAATCTTGCAACCATATATGTCGATACTTTTGGCAGCTTTGGATTACCAGGAAGTTTTTTACCAGACATTACTATACTTACTAGTGTAACTGAACCACTTGGAAATATCGTGTCCTGGGATAAAAACATATTATGCCAATGTTGTCTTTTGACCTAACGCGCTCACTAAGCACACAAGCAAATCATTTATGCTTCCCAAGCCATCTAATTACTTGTTATTATGATACAAATATATGCTTGAAGCAGCTTCTTTGCATCGTAGTAAAAATTCCAAATAATTATAGGCAGCTAGTTGTGCTTTTCCGGGTGTTACCCAATTAAAAACGTCATAAAAAGAGAAGTATCTTTTTCGATGAAGAAGGGGTAAACGTTTTCATCTTGAAAAACTGTTGAAACAGGTTTTTGTTCGGGAATTTGTTACCTGTTAAACCTGCCAAATTGTTGGTAAAATCCTATTAGAAAGTCAGCTAACTGGTAGATTGGAAATTTTATCCAGCGAACAGGGAGAAAATCCTGCTAGATTTAGTAGCAAATCAGTTAAAATGGCAACACTGTTGACCGCAATCTTATGCCTTTTGTTACATAACTACAAAAAGAATCAAACAAGAATTTCTGGACACAGACAGCCTTCAATTGAAAACATTTGCTTACTACTTACGGCAAGTTTAGCACAATACTGACTTCTTAGATTGAAAAATATCTTATATACAATATAATAAATAAGATTTATTTCGGAAGACCACGGGGTCCCCAAAACGCGGGGCCCGTAGCAATTGCTACATTTGCTACTATTGTTAATCCGGCACTGGGAATTAATTTGCATGCAAATTTCAAGGAACATTGTAAATAGCTCAAGAAGTAATCATTGGGTTTTGGTGGTAATCTGGGTTATCGTCTGGGTACAGAAACTATCTCACCACTTTTTGCAGACCTTTCGTCCACTAGGCTATGCATGTCTAAGATAGTGTTCGCAGATATTTCACTTTGTCCGAAAAATTGCATTTAATTGTCTGCTAAGGCTGATCAGCGCAAGCGCTGGCCGCATTGGCGGCATTAGGCCTATCAATTTCTGTAGCATGATAGAACTGTTGCACGAGCTCAAAACAGCAGTTTCTAACATAGAAGCATTCAGGCATTTATTGTGTCTCAGCAGGAAAAAAGGAAAACTAAAAGTTTGCTGGACTTCTATAAATAACAACAAAATCGAAAGTTTTCTTGCGTACTTTATGCACATTCTCAATTCTTGTGTAATTTAGCAAGATTCGATCTTGCAAACCGAGGTGTGCGCCAGCCAGTCCACCCGCACTTACTCTACGATCGACTGCTCGTATTCGACAAGACATTAGCGCAGCCTGATTTTGCAGTTGTAAATTGCTCTGACGAATTGATGAGTGTGTTGTACTCCCCTGTTTTAACGCGCAGCCTGATATTTTTGCAGTTATAAACTGCTGTATCGTAGCGTTGGGTGTATTTTCCTCCGATAGCCTAACTTGGAGCGCTAATGGTTTATATTCATAGTGCAATGACACATAAAATAAGGAGAGTGAATGTATAGAAAAATGTGCATATTATGTCAACAAACTTCGCCAAAACGAAGGTTTGGAAGCAGGACTATGACGTCAAATTGTGACGTCACAAAGAGTGCACACTAAATACAAATGACTACCTATGCCACGGAATGAAACCCCCTCCATGAAAATTTTCTGCGTACGCCACTAATTGTAGTGTCACTACACAATCTTCTCTTCATTCTAATCTCAAGGTCACAGCCCAAATCTCAAGGTCTCCCTGGGAATCATGATAGTTCGATTCCCGGCTTGAAGTGGAACAGGCGGGCAAAAGTTCCTCTTCATGGTTGAATACAACAATTAATTCCTCTTCTCTATCTGGACTAATCCATTTAATCAAGCACCTTTCAAATCTTTAATAAACTTTTCCGCGTTCTCTCAATGGGGAGTCGGGTCGCGCTTTGAACCTCGTGTATAAATTCGATAAACAAATTGCGAGGTGCAACAATTCTCAGATAAAGATCCTTAATTTGTTTGAATTACCACACGTACTAGCTGCTTAGACATCAAAAGCGAAACTGCAAATGACGAATTAGACTAGGGGTCTCCCAATTACGGCCAGCGGGCCACATCCGACCCGCGAAGCCATTTCATCCGGCCCGCGAAGCCATTTTGTCAATGATGAAAAAAATAATGTTGAAAAAATAAACTGCGAAATGCGTTCAGGAAAAATTTGTTGGTTTGGTAGAATATAACATACCCCGAATCGCTCACATTACATAAATCGTCCGGCCCTCGACATATTTTTTATTAGCTTATGTTGCCCTCGGACAAACAAGTTTGGAGACCCTGAATTAGACGAACAAAACGCTTCTCGGGGATACGAATTAAGCAAACTGACGAATTAGACGATGGTGAATCAGACGAACAGGTATGCAGCCTACACAAAAGATAGGGATTCTGCCGGGACCGACGAAAAAGTGATGAATTAGACGAGTTCTACTGTATTCTGAATTTGTTCACATTTATGTCTTTGTGGGAATCCATGAAACTATGAAAAACAACAAAGAAGATTTAAAATACTAAATTTGTTTTAAATTTCATCCTTTTAACTGCTAAAACATACCATACACAAGCATCCAATTACAGACTTGTTTTGGAAAGCTTTGAGGCTGGATGAGTCAAGGCTGCCCTCATCTTGCATTGCCACGAGTTGTTTGAAAAATATGCAATAGTTGGAAATAATTCATATCACTTACTTTATCGAAAACATTTCTACTGCAGCAAGTAGCCTACACAACTGATTAAATCTGTGTAAAGAAAAAGCGGTTCAAGTTATATTGGCTAAGAGCTGGCAAAAGAGCCTAAACATCACCTACCAAGCTACCAGGTCTACCTTAAACCAAGCATTTATTAGTCAAACCTCTAATAACCTGTGACGTCAAGCATAGGCTAAATCAAACCACCTAAAATACCTGAAATATCTGTAGAAAAAATGAGTAGCCTATTCATAATACTAAAAAATTGCCATTTCTGCTACGTGATAAGAAGCATGAATGTAGCCTTGCTTCTTAACAGTCTTTGCAGTGCAACAGCAATAATACAAAATTACTTTGAAACCAAGAATATATATCAAAAGATGTAGTGTGGTCCTTGCTATAACATTTGCATGCTGTCTTACTTCTGATGGAAATGTTCACTAAGGTACAACATCACAAGAAATGAGAAATTTGTCTAACCTTTTCAACTCAGAGACATAAAAAAGACTACTTTGCGTTCATCTGTGGCATTTTCATAAAATTACCACTATAGCAAATACTTCAATCTCTAAAAATCATCATTTGGTATAAAAAATTATCATTTGGTATAAAAAGTTATCATTTGTTATATAGGCTTATTTGCTTTTTTGATAGGGTCTTTTCAGAACTTTTTGGAAGAAATTTTAACCCACAATTTTTTTAGGTATAGAAGTTGATTTGAGGCTTTTCTTTATTTGCTCATTGGAGATGGTGGTGGGTCGCTTTAAAAGGACAGTACTCACACATTACAGTTGTTATTGGGGTCCCTTTGATAGCATAGTGCTTGCACATTACAATTGCTGTTTGGGTCCCCTTTGAAAGCATATTACTTGCACATTACGGTTGCTGTTGGTGGCCACTTTGAAAGCAAAGTACAGTACTTGCACATTGAAGCTGCTGCTGGGGGCCCCTTTGCAAGCAAGTTGCTTACACATTGCAATTGCTGTTGGTGGCCCCTTTGAAAGCAAGGTAGCCTACTTACATATTAAAGTTGCTGTTGGGGCCCCTTTGAAAGCAAGTTACTTAAACATTACAGTTGCTGTTGAGTGCCCCTTTGAAAGTAAGGTACTTACACATTACAATTGCTGTTGGGGCCTCTTTGAAAGCATACATTATAATTGCTGTTGGGGGCCCCTTTGAAAGCAAGGTGCTTATACATCACAGTTACTGTTGGAGGCCCCTTTGCAAGCAGAGTACTTACACATTGCAGTTTCTTTAAGGTCCCTCCAATGAAGTTTAAAAGCAGAGTAGGCCTACTTACACATTTCAGTGGCTGTTGGGGGCCCCTTTGAAAGCAGATTACCTTCAAATTGCAGTTGTTGTTGGTGGCCCCTTTGAAAGCAAAGTACCTGCACATTACAGTTTCCGTAGGGGGCCCCTTTGAAAGTAGAGTACTTACACATTACAGTTTCTTTTAGGGGCCTCTTCAATGAAGTTGTAAAAGCAGAGTGCTTACACATTTCAGTGGCTGATGGGGGCCCCTTTGAAAGCAAATTACCTTCAAAATGTAGTTGCTGTTGGGCACCCTTTGAAAGCAAAGTACCTGCACATTACAGTTTCTCTAGGGATTCCCTTTGAAAGCAGAGTACATGATCTGTTTTGTAGTACACTATATGAACAAATAATAAATTTTTCATCAAAAATAAGGAAAATTTACGTGCATAACACCTCAAGGGGGCCCCCTCACTCGCCTCCCCTTAAACACACCACTGCCTGCAGTACAGTATTTCAGTATTTAAAATGTCAAGACCAACGGATTTCCAAAACTTATAGAAGCACTTGATATTCCGCAGTTCATGAAATCTCTTAAGGGGGGCCCATTTTTTACATTTAGCTTGCCAGGGGGACGTCGCGCCCCCTGCCCCCCGTCAGTTACACCACTGGTGCTGGATTAAATGGAGGAGTCCAGATAGAGCAGAGGAATTAATTGTTGTATTCAACCATAACGTCATAAACTTGTATTTTACTGCAAATAAGAGCACAATGTATGTGTACGTGTTTCCATGATAAAGTATACAAGCTTCTATGATAGAGTTTTCACCTGTTTGCATAATTCGTCACTTTTTTCTAATCCCCTTGAGGTGACGAATTAGGCAAATTCTACTGTACTGTAATACGAAGACAATAATTCTGAAAGTTGGGCTTAAAAAGATATAATTACTGTGGCGGCCTGGAGATGGCGCCACATGAAAATAAATGGTCACCGCTAGATAGTGCCCATGAGTAGAAGGTCACTGTGATAGTCACCACAAGCGAATTATCGTAGTTCACTTATCCCCATATAATGATAGTGCAACCTAGCAGTAGTAGAGTGAAGTCAGTGATGGATCTCTATTGCTGCTGGTTGCTTTCCTGTTAGTTAATGCCCCGAATTGCCATCTTTCTCTTGTGCTTGTCTCAGTAGTTCAAGGCGATGCAGTCAACTGCAACATTACGCTAAAAATTCTGATAATCAATTCAAATATACCAAAAACCACAAGATTCTCACTAACCACATGGATCAAATAAAAAAAACTAAAAGATCTTTTGGCAAATACAGTACTACCAGTGGCAAGCGTGTTCTGCATAATTGCAGGCTACAGACCAGCGCAGGAATTCGACTCACAAGAACATGAATCAGTCACATAATTGATTGAGCAACATTTATGTAGCCTACACAGTGATTCGGTTAAATCAAATTGACCAACACATTTATGATAATTCAGTTTACATTGTAAATCCGTACACTGTGTCTATAGATAAACCAGTGATAGTGTCAATTTTTCTTATTTGTTCCCTGGCTTTATGCTGGAAGTTCCCAGCAGTAATGCAACCACGAAATTTGTACAACTACATTATTTTTTATCACAAAATATACTGTGTCCCTCTGTTCAAAAGTTGAGGGGGACATGTACCCTCCGTTCCCCCTTAAACTCATTCGCTGGTAGGAGACATCAACGGAGTATGTTACCAGTGTTATGAAAAACGTCTTGGGCAACAAAAAGGTCGTCCAAATGTTTATGCTTGCGCTACAGAAGGAAATTTGGAAGAGGTAAATCAGTATTCGATTATCGTTTCTATTCAAATAAGCACACTCATATGTTTTTGTTCGTAACACAAGCTTTCTGGGTTTTTATTGTACGAATATGGTTCTTTTGGTGTGGAATTTGAGTTTATTTGAAATCATTGAATGGAAGCCCACTAAACGCGGTGCTGTTTGGTTCAATTCTTTTAATTCACTCAAAAACGATAAATGCCAAAGTTGTCAGTATGCTTCACCTATATACTAAACGCAGTATTCAAAAAGCTCTACAATTTTGACCCGTGGTGAACAAACAAAAAACATGAAAAGTCAGTGAAGGAGTGTTTTGTTATTCAAGCGCGAAGCCCTGGGCATTTGCCCAATGGTTAATCCGCCCCTGCCCACCCCCAACAAGGTGGCAGGGATCCGCATGTGCAGTATGTGGCCGTGTCTGCGCCTCAGGGTTCGGGATAAGGAGCCACACGCACCACATAAAGAAAGGCACTGAGCTGCGTCATCGTCGATCCGACGGACAAATAAGGGTTTTTGAAATTTTGGTCAAAGGAATTCCCACAATTTTTCAAATTAGCAGTGCAAGTTTTCACTGTGTTTGAGTCTGCCTATTGCTGCGAGTCTGCGTTTTCAAATATGAATTTGATAGGGAACAAGTTTCGCATCTACGTGACAAATTCAAACCTTCACCACTACCTTCCATTTGCTACCTCTTCTTTGGAACCAAAATGTCAAGGAGCTGGCAAGAAGTCAAAAATACCATTTCTCCCACAAGCAGAAAAATGCATACCGACTTTTGTTAATATCTAAACCAGTGGTTCCCAACCAAGGGTCCATGGACCCCCAGGGGTCCACAGAAGGAATTCTGGGGTCCATGGCCTTTATATGCATGAGATGAAAGCAAAATAGCGATATGCCAAACTACGTGTCGTGGTGGTCTAGCTTGCAAAAGACAAGGATGAAAGCAAATCTAGAAGTGGAATCCAGGCCATACAACGACGCAAAATCTCGCCTACATGAACGAACATGTTTATGCACTTTAACAAATGTATGCAAGTTGTCATTAAATCAAATTCAATGGGAATTTTGATACTGTTTGTTCTTGAGTAGCTTATCTATAAAAGGATAAGTTTGTGACAGAGAACATCTTACATTAACCTGGAGCCCAAACCTGTGGGTTATCTTTCTTATCACATTTTGGGGAGCATAGTTGTTTTTCCGATTTGATGTTATTGCTTTCATGCAGGACCATATTTTTCACCCACCTACTAGTTCCATCAGAGAGAGAAAAAGGCTTAAATACTAAGACAGTGCTTACCTACCAAAACCTGCCACAATTATATAAAAGCTAAGAACTACCCGTACTTTGCTTTAGCAAGACTAGAAATCAACTGGAAGGTGTGTGAAGGCCTTGCAAGCACTGTGTACTTTGTGGTTGCCACGAAACACAGAAAATCAATGGTCACATGATTATTTACGACTTGTAACGTTGTAAGATATGCCATCAACAATATGTTGGCCAAACAGTAAACATATTTTCCGGCTGCCAATCCAACAAAAGTATTCCTGCACTTACACATTTAGCAACGCTCTATTTTGAGTCATAGCGGCGATTGTCAATGTGGTTTTTGTTGCGTTGCTCGACGAGTGGCGTCAAACAGTCTTCCAGCTTCAGTGAAAACAATTATTCAGAAAAGACGTATTTTCCAGTGCTCTAATGGCTGAAGCTTATGTTTGGATTTAATGATTTAAATCTCATTCTTGAATTAGTTTGCATTCTCTGCTCTTGTTTCAGCCTTTCAATTTTTCACCAGTAAGCATTACTTGCAGTTTTCAGGACTGAGTATACATGTACTGTAGCGTTACACCTATTTCTTATAAAAAAATTGCAGATAGATTCACTTGTGTCGCTTTTGTGGAGACTAGTTACTCGAATACAGATACGTGCAAGTTTGAATCATTGCAAAGTGAAGCAAGCAGAGCCAGTGATGTAGCCAGCCCAATTTTTTTTGGAGGCGCCAAACATTTTGACTTTAAGCGAGGAACAGCATTAGGCTTGATACAACACTTCTCGAAGTACAAAATGAAAAGATATGCCAGAAGTTTGGAGGGAGACCATTGGCTCCCCTGGCTACGCCTATGAGCAGAACCCACTCGGCTGTTTCCTCGAAAGCTTGCAGCACTTTAACAAACCTAGAGCTTTTAATTGTTACGTGATACATGTAAGCTTCATGTAACATTCATGATTTTTGACCTGCAAATCAAGTGATTGATAAACGTTTCTAGAAGAGATCATTTGTACATAGCAACCCCCGTTCAGGTCCATGAGTAAACACTAACACTGTTGTAACCATAGGCCAAACTGGCAAGAATTCTGTCCCATCACCACCGAGGGTTACTGAAACATTTTGGGGAGCACAGGCGAGTTTTTCAACAATTCAGCAATTGCTGAGAAATTCACAAGGTCGTCTCCTGAAAAACAAACTTGTTGGATTTTGAAAAACTGTCGTTTTTTAAAAAACAAAAATAATTTTCCCAAAAAAATCTGAGGTACTCATAGTAAAGACCCCCAAATGGCAGGAAAAATAAAGAAATGCTGGCGGTCGGTTGAAGATCAAAATCACGCTCTGCTCGAGCTTGTGGTTCTACATGCAACAAAAGTAAATTAGGTTGATACATGAAACTATGTACTTTTCAATTATACTTTTGCACTTTTTAGCCACATGAGGTCGTCAAAGCACAAATGTCCACGCGGTTTAGCCCACAAACAAGTTAAAATGTTGCTGAAGCCTATAGGCCACTAGTGCAATTACACGCGTATTTGCTACGCGTGATGTGCCCACGCCTAAAGTGGTCATATATCCTTTTGTTACTCGACAGGTATCCATGGACTAAGATGGGCACATATTCCGTTTGTTGCACGACAGTTAACAAAAGCCAAATTGCGCAAATCCTTGTTACACGTCACGAAAGCAGGACTAGATGGGTCATTTACCTCCCGTAACTCGAAAAATACAGAACTTATGCAGATTTCGATATGACTGCTCGACAGAGCACATAAAATCGCAACTACTGAAAGAATCAGCTACAAATTTTATTTCTAAGTAATGATGAAATTAAATTAAAAACTGCTTTCGGCCTATGAAGCCAGATGTCCCGGAGCAGGGTTTTAACTGGTTTTATTATGGGGGTCCACGACACTAAAACTAAAAAGGTTGGGAACCATTGATCTAAAAAAATTTACTGGTTTTTGTATGTACATTGTAATCTTAATGTACTGTCATTTTACGATTTTTGTTAGAAACATCGAAGAAAATGTTAGCTTACACTTATATGATTTAAAAGAGTGACCGGACATCGAAACATTTGTTTTGTAACTAGACCCTTGCTTAAAATTGAGAAGCCTTGTTGATGGCGTAAATATTTACTACTGTACTTTTTCACAGAAAATTTTATTTGGAGAAGTGGATTTAACATTCATGAAAGCAAGCGGCTAAGTTCTAAGAATTACAGTAAACCTCGGTTAATCCGGACCTTCGCCAATACAGGATAAAATCTGCTCTTTTCACATCTCGTAAACCGGATGTTTGTTTCTAGGAATGATTCGGCAGCTTTCAGACGCAACACAAGCGTGTTCATGATCACCAAGGAGCGCGTAGAATTATCATAACGGCTGCAACATTGGACTAGTGGTAGATATGCTTGTCGCTTATTGCGTCACACATGGGCATGGCTTATCATGCTGAACGTAACGGTCTCGGCACGCCGCTGTGGCTGTACCATGGTTTCAGTCTATTGATCAGTGCTGTTTGCTTGTGAACAACACTATCCCTGAGCGTATTGTGCTCGGTAAGATGTTTGGAGGGCATTACCTTCCAAATAGAGTGGCTGCTTGAAGAACCTGTCGCAGAAATCTCTGCGTCAGTCCAAAATTCCGGATTTCTTCGCAGCCAAGTCGTGTAATGAACATAAGATTTCTCATAACTAACTGGATATGGCGGTTACTAGTCAGATGGGCAATTGTAAACACATCAATAAATTCGTTCTGCTTCTGTGTAAGTTCGCTGTTGGGTCGTAAATTCGTTCAATTTAAGTATTAAAGTAATTTTCACCGATATCTCAGTATTTAGATGACGTCAGGCTAGAAACAACAATCTTCGGATAATCCGGATCTTTGCCTAATCCGGAATAAATCGTCGGTCAAATCCAACCGGATTAACCAACGTTTACTGTAGTTTGCTTATAAGGCATAATTATTTTATGCTTCGAGGGGCGGTGTCCCAAACTACATACAATACTGTTACTCGCTAGTGAAAAATATTGGCTCCTCCCAAGATTTTGAGCTGGCTACGCCACTGGCCTTGCCCATGCTATAGGTGACAAGTGGGTAGCGGACAAGCCAAGATTGTTTTCAAATCCTCATGTTGGTTTGAACTGCTTTAAAAACATTTCACAACAGTAATTATGCTTCTTCGTACAGAACACGAAACAATAATCAACAGGATTTCGCGCCAATGGAACGATACTGGATAAGTGTTCCAGTAAGTGATGCATTTTGCGTCAAGTATCCGCGGAAAAATAAGGATCAACAGTTGCTGACTTTCAATGCTCTGATCAGTTTGACCGTGCCAGTTCATAGTTTTCCAGAAGTCAACTGCGCGATCTCACTGAGAAACAATGAAAACCGGATCTCGTCTTCACAGCAACATCGCATTCTCGAGATGCGACGTAACGTCAACAAACGACCAATGAACACACGATGCAAAAAAAATTCGGTGAAAACAAAAATATACTTTAGCACTTGAACAAGAAAAAGTCATAAATTTTCATTCATTGCTCTCGTATACGTTGCATCTATCTGCTTCAACCCCGGTAACAGCGCCATCAGTCTCCGACGATATTGGGTTGGCACCTGTGTCTGAATAGGATTTCTCTCAAGATAAACAGTACATAAGGCCGGGCACTTTTTCAGCTCTTCAATGTCATCCCATTCGTCCAGTTCGTTGTCGTTCGCCTTTAAAATACAAGCAACAATCAAAGGGTGTTTCAGGAGCAAAACACGGTCGCTGTTTTAATTCATTTTAGAGGAGAATGTTCTGGGGAATCGTCTCTCTTCTTGTGGAATATAGATCTGATAAACATACATCCGAAGTTATAAAACAAGAAGCCTCTTTTGTGAACACATTATGACTAACAACGCACGCCAGCCACTTGCATGCTTTCCCACATTTTTGTCAGTCAGCCACAGCCAACCCTTTGTTTCAGGTAAAAGCACGTGGCATACTGTATCGCACGAAAAAACAATTTTCGTTTTGCGCCGCTGTGTGAGCAATACATTGAGCAAAGCGACTGTTAATGGACATCATTGAACTCCAAACCATTCTTTTCCAAGTTTTTTAAATCAGTGAAGCCATGGGATCAACCCTCGATGAAACAAAGTACAGTTGCAAGCAAGAGCAACCCACTGTAGAATTCCCTCGCTAATTGCGATCCTTGTGGATCAAACAACTGTCATTCATTTACATTGCTTGACTGAAATTTCTAAGGTGTCAAGTTCGAGTCGTATAATATTTCATATCTTGAAAATCCCGAATCACACTGACTATAAACACTAAATATATTAAGTACTATTCAAGGTATCAGTTCCAACGTTGGAAACCCACATGAATTGAAAGCGGATTGATCGAAATTCACGTTCTTCAAAAATCTCCTATAGCCTACGTAGAGCAGGGTTAGCTAAAAACGTTTTATTTCGATCTCTGACTAAAAATATGTTGAAATTTTTAGTGGTCGTATCATTCATTAATGGGTAAGTTTGCCACATTAACTTTAATGACGAATCCCATCACAGCATGAAAAAACAACTTAATCTTTATCAAATAAATCCCCAAACCCTTACTTATCACGGCATTTCCAAAGTGTCCTGTTTCGGCTTTGGGCAAGAAGTGTGACAATAGGCTACAAGGCTGGAGAAAGATATGCCTACAAGCCTCACAGTGAAACTTTTTTGACGTACCACTGAGGTTCAGTTAGGTCCAGGTGCTTCTGGACTTTATCGCTACACACTACTGGTTGTGCAGAAGTACCTCACGAACACGAATATTGTATTTGGAATATCCGAACAAGGTAGCTAGCTCAGAATAAGTATGGACAGTTTCTGTTCTTTTGAGAAATCGAGGTCCTGGCATCACAGAATCAACGGCTTTACCGACTGTCAGGAACGAAAAGACATCGCACGACAGACATTCTGTTCTTCAAGGAGCACCTTCATAAAGCGTTGTTCGCATCACTCGGTGTTACCAAGGAAACATTATCTACAAGGTTTCGTAACGTTTATTTTTCAATATGCATAAACATTGCACTCACCAGATTGTTGTCACAGCAAATTAATAACGACAATATTTTATCGGGTTGCCCAGTCCCGCTTTAAACTTCTTCATTAAGTGACAACTGAGATAACATCAGCATTTGCAGATCACTTGCACTCATGCATTTTTTTGAAGCTTCAATTGTTGGGTTGATACACAGTTAAAGTAACCCAAGTAAAGGGGTGGTGGTTTTGTGAATTGAATTGACGGGTGGTTTTGTGAATTGAAAATGAAGTAGACTTTATTCGATTTTTTCACTATCAACAAAATGTCAGCGGCGTTTCCACAAATATGGCTCTTTTTATGAAAACAAGATCATACCCAAAATTCTTCTAATTCCAACAAATGACCAACATTCTGGAGTCGTTTTATTTTGTTGCCAGCAACATCAAGGGTTTGGAGCTTTGTCTGCGAAAACAAATTACGAAAAAACTGGGTAAAAAGAAAAGCGATACGATCAACGATTGCACAGTGAATGCTAGAGTTTAAGTCGGGTCCGGTTCGGGCTTAAGCTTGTGAAATGTTTCGAGCCGATTTCGGGCCGGCGTACAAATTTTTTCGCAACAATTTTTGTCGTCAGTTACTGTTTAACCAATTGAGTTGATTAAATCTTCAGAAAAAAATGATTAATTGTGAATTATTCAATCGTGTTTACTTTACTACGCCACCAATACCCCGCAGTTGCGCATATCTTGACTCACTGATATGCGCTTGACTTATCTTGACTCACTCTCTGGGTGAATCTGGCTTTCGGGCCTAAATCGGGCTTCAAAAATAAATGTCGGGCTCGGGCTTTAAAATGAGGCCCGTTTACAACTCTGGTGCATACACAGCTTGACGATGGTACAAGAATGCAAGAACTTGTGTTTTGCGACTGTCCCACGATTACTTCAGTAGCTCTGTAGCTGGAAATGTCACCTGGCGTTTTAACTTCACTCTGCGCTTTTCTTTCATAAATAAGTGCGTTTTCGCACGGTGAGGTTTCTACACATCCTTTTCGAGTGAGCTCCATAGCTTCTCAGCATAACACTTTTTATGATGTTGCAAAGTTAGAAATGAATGACTGTCTCATTTTTCATGATTAAAATCCACTCTTGAAAACCGCACAGTTCAGTTTTTTATCTCATAGGAATGGTACGTACGTTTTGATCTAAACTTTCGATCACCGTAATTCCGTTGTTACTTAGGTAAAGTTCACGCAAGTTCACCAAAGACTCCAGTCCTTCGATTCTGGTCAACCTGTTGCTCATGAGAGCCAAAATCCGAAGATTTGTGAGTTTCGCCAGGTTAGACATGCATGTAATTTTGTTTTTTCCAAGATACAATTCTTCTAAGTTAGTCAACTCGTCAAGGTTTTCTATAACCTGAAAAGAACAGCGAATTTGATTGATCTGCAATCGAAT
>Ga0210059_1008313_pt1 | contig 16407 bp, 9 predicted proteins | sample Ectturendosymbi2_FD_188042 | JGI IMG/M metagenome (GOLD analysis project Ga0210059, IMG submission 188042) | Ecteinascidia turbinata endosymbiont from Florida, USA - Sample 2 (SPAdes) (version 2) | ecosystem: Host-associated > Tunicates > Ascidians > Unclassified | place: Key West, Florida...
ATCATTTCACTACAAACGTAATCAAAATAAAACTTACAAGACAAAATCTCGGAACAAACCGGAATGTGAAACCGATGTGCGACGTGCGCTGTCTTCAACAAAGCCTCGAATTTCCGAAACAGTTGCATCCTTCCCTTTAAGTGTGATAATGGCAAATAAATTGTTTTTTGTTTGATTTTTAGGTTTAACACCAAATCGGGGGGGCCGACTGAAAAGGTTTAAGAACCTCTCTGCTCTAGTGCAGGGACCCGCGAAGCCATTTTGTTAACGATGAAAAAAAGATATTTACGAAAAATTCGTTGCTTTGGTAGAACATACCCTGAAACAATCACATTACGTAAGATGTCCGGTCCTCAACATATTCTGGACTAGCTTATGTTGCCCTTGGACAAAAAAGTTAGGAGACTCCTGCTCTAGTGGAATGGCGCTCATTCCAAAACTACTGCGCTGCATCACGAGATCGCAGCGCTAACCTTTTCTAACATTTTGTCTCAACTGTGTTCTTGTCTTAGTCCACATGACGCATGTTGAGAAAAAATTTTGGATTTAACTTGTCGGAGCAGTTTCTGTGCCAAGCCATTCAACGCAATGACCAAAGCGAACTTCTCGGCGAACCACTGCTGCGGATGGGTCTTCAACAACAACGACGACAATCGAAGTTTCCCGCCACGTTACTGGTGCGTTTCTCGGATTGATTTTCAAACTGAGCAACGCAGTAACTGCACGAAATTGTAAGTTTGGGAATGTGCGCTGGCGGAAGCGCATGCACTAACTAGGGATGAAAGCCTGCAGTTACACTACTAGTTCAGGGTACCCACGCCTTACTGAATTGTGAAATCAGTTTAAGACCTTGAAAAAGTATTGAATTTGGCCAACATATACATAAAGTATCCAGCCATGTTTTATTCGAATTTTGTTCTTCACAGCTGATAAAGATAACTAGGGTATTGACGGTCTTAAAATTAATACTGAAAAAGTATGGAAAATATTTTGTTTGTGTGAGAACCATGCCAGTTCCAAAGCAGCAAGAATGCTGTAAATTCGTAACTAACAACTTGCTGATCCATCCACGAAGCGATTTTCCCGGCACTGCCAAGGCTTATTGTGGCGCCACTCAATTTCGGCTGAAGCTGTTCGCAACACATTTTTAAAATGTTGTTCTTTGTGTGCACTGTACAGGGAAGGTTCAGCTTTGGTGGTTTTCTAAACTTGGTTGGAGCTTAACTGGATTCGTTCACTGTTCAACCGACAAAAAGGTTGTCGAAAATCAAAGCTTTTCATTTACTTCTAGCGATTAAGTTTTAGAATCTTTCCACAGAAACATGCAGACAGAACGCGACGACAATAAAAACCTCTGATACAATAGTCTGGATGAGTTGACCGCCACCATAGCGCGGTAAGTGTTTCGCATGTAAACCATTGGTGGCTGGACTGATCGCAGCAGTTTTGCGAATGGCTGGAACAAGCAATCCACCGTGCACTTCCTTCTCGACAACTTCCGTATCGAGTGGCAGTGGATGAGAGCTGCGCACAGCAACATTACCGGGTGCTTTCGTCTTTCTCTACAGCACGTACAGCCAGGTATATCTCAATGCACATGATAACAGTTCCGACTGCGAGCCCGATGGCCACACGCATCATCAAACCGTCCACCAGACCCCGAAGGATAAACACAGCGACGAACACAGACGCCACAAGAGTGACGCCGAAGTTTATGCCGCTGGTGAAAGGAGCACGACGGTTTCTCGCCGAAGCAGACTTCCGGCTGACGTTCGACACCATCCGGTCATAGAGGAGCTGGTCGCGCTCCTGGCGCAGCTTGACCAGGCGCTCCTGCAGTTCCGGGTCCGGCTTGGGCTCCGGTAGCGAGGGGAGGTCGATCGCGGCACCATGGAGGAGCCTGTGCAAAGCAACCTTCGATGGAGAGCGTCGGCACCACCGACCCAGCTGCAACACATGACATCACCAACAGTTTGATGTGTGTAGAGCGCAGGCTTTCATAGATTTGCACTCCTTAAGTGAAACGAGACGTCTCCAAGTCTTAGTGACAACAAACTTGAATAATGTTGATTTGTTGTTGCAGTTTTGAAACCTAAGTGGGTGCACCCAACCCCATGCAGTGGTCCACGATCAGCAAGTAACCGCAAAAACCAATCGAACCTCTTTGAGGTTGCACATTAACATGAAACCAAGCTTCCTCTACATTACCTTGATAGCAAGAGGCAGTGGAAGCGACGGCTGCGACTGTTTTCCACAGGAGCGTATTTCTTTTAACAAATGTTCGGGGATTTCGTTTTTATTCTTTTCATCCAACAGCTCAGACCACGCCTTTTCGTCTAAAGTAACGTTTATCTCCATTACAAACAAAATATGCTATTGCATTGCATCTGATACCTAGAAATATATAAAACACCGTTTTTGTGAAAATAAACTTTGACAAAGACACACGACAACAGTTCCGGTGGTGGCCAGCGCATGAACGCAAAGTTGGTACCCTGGACTGGTGCGATTATGCGGTCATAAACGTCAGTTCTCACTGCTGGCGCACAACAGACAGCAACATCGCCGACGTGTTTTCGACGACAACGCCCGCTTACGTGCTATTGCATTAAAACAGTCTCAGAGCTTTATTATGAAATCTACATCCGCATATACCTGAGACACGAAGCAATTCCGCTTCTACCCCTCACGAAGACTCATGCTAGTGAACATAGCATTGCGGGTTTCAAGCGTCAACATGTGTGGGTTTGGACTCAGGCATCAACCATGGGTGTCGAGGGGGGGGCAGGGGACATTGCTCCCCTTGATTTTGAAATTTGATCATTTGCTGAACTAACATTTTAGTAAAAAATGTTTCTCTAGTTTCGGAGTTGCGTAAAATGAAATTCCACCACTGTTTCCCCCCTTCCAAAATCCACTATCGGCCCCTCTAGAAAAAATCCTTCCGCCCATGGCATCGACTGCAACCGGCAAACTTATTTACGAATGAAACGTCATTCCCGAGATACATGAAATCACTGACGTCACACATAATCCGAATCTGACATTCACTTCTTAGACACTTTACATTGGTCAGCTTTGACTGTTGCACTTCTACTGATCTGGAACAATGCGTCCAGCAGGTAAAAGCGATTGATTCACCAAAATGCTATTCATCGATTGACCATCATTGGAAGCTTATATTAAAAAAAACTAATGAGGGAATAAATTGACAGTCAGCCGGAAGGTGATATCATCCGTTCTGGAATAAACTGCTACTTCAAAGTGCTCGTTTTGTGCAAAACGTGAGCCTGAGGCAGCGTGACCAGCGCTGGCGAGATGGTGGGACAGGATGTCTGTAACAACCACGTGGAACACGCAAGACATAAAGGTCTAAACATTGCAGCAGATAGAGCGTTGAACGAATTGAATCGGAATTGCTGGTCTCGGTACTTGGCCAGTAATTGATTTTATCACGAAACTGAAGTGTGTTTAACTCTACATTTAACGAGCACTACTTTTCGGCTACGATGACAATATGTGGATAAGGTTTGGAACGAATGTACCGGCTTCATGAACAACACTATGATAAATGACATTGTGAAGATCGCAAAAACACCACAACAGCGACGTGGCAGCAAGTTGGAGTAAAACATATCACAGAACAAGAAATACATGGTTCCATGCGTCTGACGTCAGTTGCTGAACTTGCGTTGAAACAAGAGCATGACAATGATCAGCTCAGAGACGTCACAATAGCCATTCTAAACCACCTTTCAACAAATAACAGCCCTTCTGTTAGCAAACAATCTCAAGATATCGAAGTAACCTCGCAGGCGAAAGCGCACGAGTCAATGTTGTGTTGCAGGCGCGACAGTCACAGCGCTTGGCTTGCCCGACCACAGCAGCCCCCCCTCCATCATGCCACGCTCGAGCGGCAACTCCTCACCAGATGCAAGCTGCACGGAGTTGACTCCTCTACAGACCGCCATCGTTTTTCGTTCGGATATTTCGTTTCCTCGCAGAACCATCCACTTTTCGCTTTTTGAATGCAACCTGTTCGCCCGTGTCTGATGACTGCGGTGCTTCGCGCTCCTTGAACAAGATTTTCTTCGGTTCGGGCTTTTGGGCGATCGGAATGACGTCAACAGTCGCCGTGTCTTCCCTCCTGAAATGACACAGGGTGCTGGACGTGGCCGGCGATACCAAAGCTTTCAGTGACACGGAGAGCAAAAGCGAAGCAAATTCACTCTGAGAAGCGTTCTTACAGAACTTCTACACTTCTTGGTGATCTGCAACAAGCACTGATTTTGTCAAGCATTCGTCAACTTCACACGAACGTTAAACGACTTGTTACGAGAAAGATAAAACGATTTGAAACACTCACGTTTCTGGCACCTCCACTGTCACCCAGCTCCCATACGGCTGTGAGTGCGATTTACTGACAGGTTGTGAAGGAGTGGACGGCTTTTCCAACGCTTTAGACTTGAGTGGAGCTGTTGACTTTTGCTTCATGTGTTTTTTCACTGTCCTCTCCTCATTCGGTGTCTCCATTTGCTTCAACGCTTGAGGTTTCTCCCAACTTGTTTCTGTCAATGGAGTCACACATTAAGGCAAGATGGTGGAAGAGCGACACACTATGCGAGACTCAGCACCCCATGGTCACATCATTATCATGGCATGTCCTGTCGGGAGCGGCGCAGTCACTAACGTAGCTTTGAGAAGAATGTTTATCCCGAGTGAAAGAGCAGCACCGCGGTTGCATGCAAGTGCCTGTCACTCACCCGGTCAGACATTGAAGCTTGTCGTGTCGCGTTTAAATATTTCCGCGAACCGGAGTTTAAGGCGGCCATTTTATCCCATGTCCCACATCCACGGTGATAATAGACGTAATTTCACAGAGACCTGGTAGAATTCAGGACATGCCCAAAAACTTTATCACGCACAGATTGATGAGGATACGTATGATTGCAAATCAAAAGCAGTTTAGCAATGCTAAGCTTCAGCACAACTTCAATGTTTCATCGTTCCCACACCGACTGACAAGCAACAGTTGCTCAAGACGGCCAAACAACCAGGGCCTGAACTTCGTTCTGAGACAAAAGCATCCCAACTAAAGCGGGATGACGTGAACACCTCAGCACAGAATGAACTTTACGTCCATGTTACTTTTACAAGGTTTCTACTTCAACCTCACCGAACAAATCATCCACGCTCCAAACGCAACTCAGTTGTTACTCGCAAAGATCTTTTTACATCTATCTTCAAAACGGCAGGAAAATCGGGAATCACTACCGAAAGGTTTACATTACATCATTTTACGTGATTACCGCATTTTATGCTAAGCATGTCAGTGAATCTAACTACGCATTCACATTATGGCACAGTGACATGCAAATTGTTGAAACAAAGATGTGGGCAAGTGAAAATCTACTTTGGACGAAACTTGTACTAAAATGCAGCTGCATCCTCAATTTGTTACAGTATGATGTGGATCTTGTTGCAGAATAAGAATTTGAGTTTGATCGAAATTAACATAAGTTCATTTCAAGGAAGCAATTGAATCCATCACAACTTTCAAGAAGAAAATCCATAAAACGCGAAGAGTTCGCGCAGAAGCGAGTGTGAAACGATAAAAACACTTGATCGAACCTTCAGTGATTGAATTCCAGTAGTAAACGCGTCCAGTTGATGTTGTTCTTTCTTTCCACGACTTTTCCGCAGCAGAGTTTGACCCCAATGCCTTCTTCACGTCAACCCCGCTCTCTTTCAAATCCTGCACATACTTCTTCATAGCGGCAGCTTCCATCTGCTGCAAGTAACTGGCAGCCTTTTGATTAACCGCATGCTGTTGCAAGCTCCTTTTGCGTATCTGCAATTCACATGCAGTTTGAAAGAAGCAAGACTCAAGTTTCTTTCGAAAGCAAATATTTTAAAGCAACGAGAACATCGCAATGTACGTTTGACAAGCACAAACACATATTCACATCTTGGAGGATTCGTTCAACTAATCGATTTAATGGGGGCGGTTACCAAGATGAAATACGTCCTCAACATATAAAATTAAAAGGCAGTCACAGGTACCAAACAGCTTTGTTGGCAGGTTTTCCGTCTGTGCTGGTACAGCATGTACGCCTGATAGTGTTGAATAGTAGTTAGCAGTACCATTTGTTACGGTAGAAGGCACCGCGCGCCGTAGGTAATGTTTAATCTAATGCGGTGAGTATCGCCGGCAGCAAACGCACACCTCGGCAAGCTGCTTTTCTTTTTTCTCCTTGTGGCTTTTTCCTCTCTCATGAAATTCAATGCTCTGTACAAGTAAAAAACAGCTACAATTACAAGAAACACACGATTTTTTGCTTGTACATAACTTTTTGTAATTACGGAGCTGTGCTCTTGATACACAGAAATCTAAGAGTTACGGTACCAACTGAAATAAAATTGGTGTTATACGACCTACAGCCTTCAATTCATGGCGACACGGAGAGGAAATCCCTACTAACTTAGCTTTCAAGAAACGTTGGAAATGTGCTGAAGCAACAGGAAAACTTAACTGGTAATGCAAGAGAAACGGTTAAAATATAAAACAGGCTACTTAATTCACACCCCAGTATCGGTGTTCGGCAGTTCTCAGCTAAGCAAACCACAAGCGTCACGAATGTTTATTTGAATCATCGCCGCGTTTGGTTGAAGCTAACCGTCCCATAGTTTCGCTTTTTCACTTCGGCGATGGCCGCATTATGGTCATAGTGTGGGTTTAAACTAAGTTTGCGTGCGTTCTCTAAGTCTTTGGTTTTTCATCATTTGACCCGTAAGCTTTTGCTTGCAATTTACAGGGCTAAAGATGCGTAAGTTACGTGAAATCGATATATATTCTGGTAAAATACTTTACAATTTGATTTCACTGCGTCGCCCACGTGGAGACCTTTTGCTGAAATTTGGACGTGCGCAAGTCCGAATCGTCGCAATGTTGCGAAAGCAGATTCCTTAAAAGCTCACAGCAAACCTAAAGCCTTCAATGCTTTTAAACGTAATACAAAGTTGTCCAGAACCTAATTGGTAGTTTAAAACAAAATAATCCTACATGCTGCCAAAGCACCGACCACCCTTTTCAAGCAAATATGTTTTCAACAGTTGTATCGTTTATTTCTGTAGCTAGTTTCTACAAAGTCACCAACAACCCTTGAAACTTGAGTCTTTTGCGTTGGCACAGCAACATCCCACCAAGTGTTTTCATTAACTTTTGGAATTCTACGATGGGATCAGGTATCATAGATATGTTCTGTCAAAAAAGCAATGAGTATTCAGCGTCATTTTAACATTACAACTGAAGGTTTTGGAGTTTGAACCAAATCTAGAAGTATGGTCAAGATTATGCAAAAAACTCGGCAAGCATCACCAACAATTATTACTTGCTGTAACTTGCAGAAACATCTATCTAAATCAGCTTTGTCCAACCCAAACGGCTTGCTGAGCCACAAATTATGTCACTGTCTTCACCAGGGCCGCACATTGAATGACTAACTTTGATCTTAGCAAATTAAATTTAGCTTAAGCTAATGTACTGAAAGCATTGGAATCCTAACTGCAATGGTAACAGATATGATAGTGTCACTGAGGACCACCTGCATCAAAAATGTCACATTCAAGATTATCAAAATAAGGATAGGTTGTCAGTATATAGGATATTTTACTACAGCGAAAGTCTAAACTGGGCCGCACAAAACCGTCGACTGGGCCACGGGTTGGACATAGCTGATCTAAATTATTATAGCACTTCACCATTTCCGCATTTTTTTAATACTTTTGCTTCAACTGTCTATCTACTCTGGTGGATGTGCAAGCAATTCAAGCAAAACTACATGTTTGTGTCATGCCATAGATTGGTTTATGATGCATACGAAACATAATTCATAACAATACTTGTTTATGCTACAGCTTATCTGAAAATGGACTTGTGAGCGTCTAAACTAGTGCTTCCCAAACTTTTTTGAGCACGACCCAAATTTGAGTTTGGTGAACACCTTGCGCCCCAAGCCTCAAACAGCATACTCATATGCTAGCATTAATGTATGGATGATTTTTGGCAGTAAGTTGCTAAGTTCGTTTTCAATGTCAACAACCTACTGTCTCTCAGCACCTATGCTACTGACAGACACATACAAGCAGTGGTAACATTAAAAAATATGCAACCCAGGTTTGGATTTCCTGGCGTGACTCATATTTTGAACCTTCATGACTCTTGTTTGGGTCACGACCCATACTTTGGGAACTACTGGTTTAATGCTCACATTTTCACTTTCACATAGCCAGAGCATATATAAGGATTAATATCAATCGCTTACAAAAGCAGCACAATTTTCAATGAACAAGTTGTGAAAAAACACTTGAAATTTCACTCTCAGCTCAAAGAATGAGCAACAAACTTGTATGACATAATGGTATACCTCTATCGTGTGATTTCATACTTTCTTATCAATTTCCTAACCCACTGTGGCTCAATAAATTATGGATACAGTAATCACAGCAGCTGATCGTGTGAATGTCACCATGCTGCAACTACACCATATACCACATTATCATTGCATAACCACACATTTCTCAGGAAAATTAAATGCTGAAAACAACAATGAAACAAATCAACATGGAACTTAAAATGCCTAGTCACTCTGAGCGAAGAGAATGGTTTAGAATGCAGACAGATAACACCTTATAGAAATTACACATCTATGCTGGCTGTATGCATAAAACAAAAACAAGAGGCTGCTTAAACTGTAATGACAAAGTAAATAATTATTTTTATGAAAAAAATACTACAATCCAAAGGCTGAAAAGAATACAACAAATTGCATGTTTTTTCTGCATTTTTATATGCAATACCTTGTTGATTCTTGACCTCACAAGATGTATTCATCAGCAGCCTGTGGTTGAAATGTGCTGTCCAACACTATTTTTTCCCACAAATCACAGCTCTTGAATCATTTTGTAGGTTTGTGGATTAGTAACAAATCTGAAGCTTCACATACCTAATGAGAAAGACCTTTTCATTGCAAACTTGTTATCCTTTCTCTATTTCAAGGTCAGAAATTCCAAATAGTTTTGAGCTTCAGAATTTTTTTAATTTGATTTTTGGTGACGGCAACTGGCAGCAGGCTGAAGTCTGATATTTTGTTTTTTTCCAGGACAGTTGATGTTAATGTTCTCTACATTCTTTAGAGGATTCAAACAGCTCTCTAGCTCAATCAGCTGGCGAGTCATGGCCTTTAGCCAAAAATGACCAAGGTTGCCTTTTCTGGGATTTTAATTTTTATCCAATTTTTGTTTATAGAGCCGTAATTTTGGCCCAAGCTAAACTAGAAAGCCGATCAAGGGCTCTAAAGACTTGGATGATAGCTTTGTTTCCAAAAAACCCTTGTACCAAAAACATGGCTCGTTGGTTTAGCGCCCACGGCCAGAAAATGAAGAATTTCGTTAGGAACGAATATATACATCACCTGGTAACGGTGGTGGGTTTTCCCTTCTAGTATATATATGTCAGCCGGTACCGAAAGTGTTAAGTTAAAGAATACTTAAAATGCCATGATGTCAGTTTACTTAAAATAAATTTTATTACAAACAGCATTACATGTAGCCTCGCAGCATAGCAAATGTATTGCTCACATTTTCATAAAAGCACCAAACTTGCAATACACCTTAACTGAAGGATTTTTATCAATTAAGGATGTGGGAGCCTCTCCAGATTTTGCCTTATACTAGGTTTGGTGGTTATTTTCCAAATTTTACCGCCATTTTCTTTGACAACATGCAATATCTGTCATTTTCAATCTCTCCATAGGTCTTTTGAAAGTGACGAGTGCTACTTGTGGTGTGCATTTACAAATGAAGACATTACAAGCGTAACTTACATAGAACTGAAAAACTTTCTTGTCAACAATCATCCACTCATTACAATATAACTAAAAAATCCGCAAAACTGTCATTTTGAAAATGTAGGCTACCTTTCAATAAAGGTTGTTAATTTAACCTTCCCTTTGGCCAAAGTTGAAAAGATTTGGTAACGTTATCAAAAATATGTAGCAGCTAAATATTACAAATGTTAAACTATGAAAAAAAGTTTTACAGGAATTAGACAAAAAATATGCCAGCAGAAACTGTGATAGACAGGGGAACGTGCAGTAAAATGGCAGCCGTTTTAGAAGGTGGATGCTGAAACTAACTAAAGACCAATCTTGTGCGGCTCCATATCTACAACTATTTAATTGCTTTAATACTTCGGCGTTTGGCCGCTTTCGGGGATTTTCGGAAAAAAAACGCCTAAACGCACGTGGCTTTGGACGGGAATATCTCCTCTCCTGTACGGATTACGGACCTGGTCAAAGCGTCACAAGACACGGCAAGTCTTCTAGTCTGCACTCGAAAAAAAATTTTTTGCTTGGAGGGTGCGGTTTTTTTGAGTGACGTCACAAGTGGAGAACTTTTAGGCCACCTTGGCCCACTTTGCTTGGCCCTTGGCACCAACCGTTAGGTGGTAGTATTTCGCTGAAGTTTTTACTGGAAACTAGGCTACAATCCAAGTCTTTTGATACTTTGGATGACCTGTTGGGGTTTCAGGTTCAAAAGTTGTGATCTAAACTAGCAAAAATATTTGACTAATTAGCTAATTAATTAATTTGTTTATTTTAGATTATAACTTTTGATCCAGAAACGCTAGAAAGTCGATCAAAGGATCAAAAGACTTGGACTCGAGCACAGTTTTCAATGAAAACTTCAGCGAAACACTTTGGCCCAGCGGTTGGGCCCTAGGCCAGGCAACATGAGCCAAAATGACCCCAAAACTACTTTAACTTATGACGTCACTCACAAAAAATCCACAAGTGAAGTAGTTTTTGGGCCATTTTGGGTCATGTTGCCTGGCCTAGGGCCCAACTGGTAGGCCAATGCATTTTGCTAAAGTTTTCATCGGAAAGTAGGCTCGAGTCCGAGTTATTTGAGCCTTTGATCGACTTTCAAGCATTTCTGGTTCAAAATTTATGATCTTAAATAAACAAATTATCTAATTAGCTAATTAGTAAAATATTTTTAGTAACTTAGATCATAACTTTTGAACCCGAAACCCCAGCAGGTCATCCAAAGTATCAAAAGACTCAGATTGTAGCCTGGTTTTCAATAAAGACTTCAGCAAAATACTACCATCTAACGGTTGGCACCCAGGGCCAGGTGAAGTTGGCCAAAAAGCCCTCTACTTATGACGTCACTCACAAAATACCCGCACCCCCAACCAAAAATTTTTTTTCAAGTGCAAACTACAAGACTTGCCGTGTCTTTTGACACTTCGACCAGGCCCGTAACCTGTACAGGAGCGGAGATATTCCCACGCAAAGCCACGTGCGATCCAGCTGTTTTTTTTGCGAATCGCTTGAATTAACCCAGACATCAAAGTGTTAAGCATTTCAAAAAAATTATCTACTGCATTAACATTTTCATTGATTTTGCACATACTGTATTTATTCAAGTACAACGCACACACGTGTATATTAAGATGCACCCTTAATTTTTGATTGAAAATCGGTATACATTTTTTTTCACCTTTTCTCAGCTCAGACCAAGGATTGTAAGTGACAAATGCTGTTGAAAGCTTGTGGCTATGACAAAACATTTATTCACAACATACGGTAAACAGGCAATGCTCAAACTGAACACAGCATTTATGTTGCAACATCCATGTCATTCTTTATGTTGCAACATTTTGTATTATTACATCATAGTGCCTAAGTAGCATTGAAACTGCAAACAGGGAAGTTTATGTACAGTGGTAAAATGCTAACATGCCGGTTTTAGGAAACGCTGACCCATTTGACAAAATCTCTGGTATACAAAAAGAACTAGGGCCGCATTTTACATCCAGGTCATGCATCGTGCAACAACTCCTCAAATTCTAGAAAAGCGCAGCCGCTTGCCGAAGCTAACCAACGTGCAACACAGATACCGTGGGAGTGAAAATTAGGCGTGCTGTCCTTTTGTAACAAAGGCTTATAGTTCTTTCTTTTGACAAAATTTTTAGTTGCGCAGTGCCAGTGCGTGACAGGATTTTTGCACCCCTGCCCTATGCTGAAACAGGCTATACAAAATATACCGTACTTGCGCATTCTCTTGCATGTGACTTGTTTATTGTGCACACCTAAACTCTGTGTCCTCTGGCATAAAGGCATACAAATCTTAGACCTTGTTTATAATGTGCACCAAACTTTGCATTGGTGTTTTTGGTATACAATTTTGCAGGTTATACTCGAATAAATACGGAACTTGGTTCCTCCACAAAATATGGGGCAAAATTTAATTAAATATCTTTTCTTATCTTCTCGTTCACAAGCAAGACTACTTCATGCAACAGGTCAAGACACTGCAGGGAAACTTAACAATTTTGACTCATTCCACAGTGTCTAGATTTTGCCTACAAAGAGCTAAATGTCCAATAAAATACAAGATAGTATCAATAAATCTCATGTCCAAGTCACACTAATTTCCTGGTACCTTGTTAAAAAATACATACTCCACAGCAGGGTTTCCCAAGCTTTCAGGCCATGGACTCCCAGATGTGTATCTGTTTCTTCCTGGACCCCAGTGCTATGTTGCACCAATTTCTCCACCCAACGACCACAGAAAAATACTAATAGAAAATGAGCACACTGTTTTATTGTCCAAAACTGGTAACATTAACTGGACGGATGGGGTTGCTTCTTTCTGCACAATTGATCAATCTTTGGAGCTATTTCTGATATAAGCAAACTAATAGTCAGAATCCTAGGTAAGTCTGGACCTGTATGTTGTCATCATATTTGAAAGAACTTAATATATGCAGGTAGTGGCATATGTGACACAGCATTTTCAGTTGGTGGTGGCAAAAGCTTGCAAAATCATTTCAATTATAAATTAGTGCAATCATTAATTGTGACAGTGTACATAATGTACATTGTACATGTTTGAATTTTTTACATTTTGCCATATCTTCTCAGACCCACTGTGCAGTTGCCATAGACCTCCAATGGGCCACAGGCTCCAGTTTGGGAAACCCTACTCAACAGAGTCATACCGCTTTATTGTCTGCAGTCCAGCATTTACACACTTCACAAAATCTTCTTGGTTGTGATTTCCAGTATGATGCCCTGGATAATAGAACACACTCGTAAAGGAGTAATCCAACACGTTGCAGTAAGTACTGAATCATCAGTCACAAACATCTCCAGAATATGATTTTAGTACTTGATGAGCACACGCATATTCAAAACTTATAGTGGTTCTTAGTTTACATCCTCGTTCTTGTTTTCTTATATTTTGGACATCAAAATCCTCATTTTACAACCATAATGGACTTTGCAACTGAATAATAGTTTGACTTCTCAAACAAAGTTTGGGATCCCCAGCCTGTTTCTTTGATGCTATCACATTTTCCCTGTATGTGAATTAAGGCAGCATACAGTCCCACAATCATCAGACTTCGTGAGCACTTGAATTCAGAGCTTACCCTTTAACTCAGGGGTGGGTAATTAGCAGCCCACGGGCCACATGTGGCCCGCCACAGAGCTTTCAGTGGCCCGCGAAAGCATTCAGAAAAGATCCTTAAACCTGCAGTTTCCTCCAGCTTAGTGCTGAGGCCAGGCGCTGATTTATCATCAGGCTAAAAGAGCTTAAGCCTAGGGCCCCCAATTTTGGGGGGCCCTAAAATTTTGGGAGTAAGGAAAATTTCCAGCATTTCTGTAAGCAATTATATTCGTATTTTTGTTTTGGTTCAACGTAAGTTTTTTTACTATGCCGCTAACAAAAGATCTCTATAGAACAGGCCAGCACAACTCAGAAAGCTCCAAGGGCCAAATTATATCAACATAAATTTGCCGCAGGCTGCAAATATCTATTTCATTTGGATGTGGAGACTTCGTTGTAGTATGGAAGAAACTCTGGAATGACAATTACTTATTCGAGGTTGAGCTTTTTCAACATTTTCTACAATTGAGAAAGCTCTCGTGGGCCTCAAGAAAACCTTTTGTGGACCGTTTGTTGTGCAGGGCTGCTTCAGAATGAGCATGAAGGATTGAAGTGAATAACGATGAGCGTTCTCATTTTATGGCGTTGAGAATTGGTTATTGTTACGTATACATGGGCGTCGAAAGGGGGCAAAGTCCACTTGGATTTTAAAATTTTCAACAAAAATGGTTGTTTCTTAGTTTCGAGTGGGAAAAATCAAATTTCACCACTTTTGGCCCCTACCGGGAAAAAAACCTTCCAACGCCCATGTGCGTATAATGTGTGGAACAAAACGCCTGAATACATTTTTCAGAGTGAGGTACTCAATAAGTATGTAATAAGAGTGTGGTCAAATAACTTAACCGCTGCCTTTTTCATTAGTTTCATTATGACTGGTTTTATTTCTGATAGAGGGAATTCAAAATAAAGTAACATGTGTATGAATTGGAACAACTTCTTCAGTGAATGTAACGAGCATGTGTAGTGGTAATTTGTATGACATCAGTCGTCGCAAAGCTTCCAGAAGGACTCCCAATTTAAAATAGCCTAGGGCCCCGAAAATGAAAATTCGCCACAGGCTGAGGCTACTTGTAAGAGTCTTGCTTCTATTTCCATTAGAAGGTATACTGCCCTCTGCTAAAAGCGGCCTTCCAAAAGTGGCCCCTGAACGAAATTAATTGTCCACCCCTGCTTTAACTGATTCTAGTCAAATATTTAAAAAAATTGGGTTCTACTTAAGACCAGATTCTAATGTTCGAAATACACTATGCAATTCATTCAAAAATGTAAAATCCAGAAAATAATGCATTTAAGCAAAACTATCTACACACATAGGACCTAATTGCACATTTCTATGTTAATGCATACTGAAGTAACAAATCACAAGTTATGTGACAGCAGAACTACAGCATAGCAGTGCACATTTTGTCTGCTTATGGTCATTTTATACAATTCAATCCTTTCCACTGCCATTTAATTTAAGGTTTTGTAGCAGATAATGTACATCTTTAACTCTTTGGCTGCTGGTCTACAATGTATTGTACTTGGAAATGGGGAAAAAAACAGGGATATTTCAGTTGACTTACCAACTGCATAGCTCCTAAGCTGATTGCGCTAGAGAGCTGTTCAAACCCTCAAGACTCGGCAAGTTTTCGAGTCTGCAATGAAAACAAATTTTTGGTTTTGCATTTTTTGTGAGTGATGTCATAAGTGAGGTAGGTTTGTGGCCATTTTGTATTGTATTGCATAACGTCTTCATTTTGGTTCATGTTACCTGGCCTAGGGCCCAACCGCTGGGTCAAAGTATTTTGCTGAAGTTTTCATTGAAAACTAGGCTTGAGTCCAAGTCTTTTGAGCCTTTGATCGACTTTCTAGCATTTCTGGTTCAAATGTTATGATCTCAAATAAACAAATTCATTAATTATCTAATTAAGGGCTTAATCAAATATTTTTATTACTTTCGATTATAACTTTTGAACCCGAAACCCCAGCAGGTCATCTAAAGTATCAAAAGACTCAGATTTCAGCCTAGTTTCTAATAAAAACATAAGCGAAATACTTCCATCTAACGGTTTGGGCCTAGGGCCAGGTGAAGTGGGCCATGGTGGCTCAAAAGTCCGCCACTATGATGTCACTCACAAAAAATCTACAACCCCGAACCAAAAATTGTTTTTTGATTGCAAACTACAAGACTTGCTGAGTCGAGTCTTTTGAGTGTTTAAACAGCTCTCTAGTGCTTATGTCGCCAGAGTTATGCCTGCATATACCACGTGCAATCCGGCTGCTTTCGCACGAACCGCTGGATTTAGACCAGCTGCGAAGGTGCTAAACAATGGAAGATTCTAATTTTAACTTTACTGAAATGTGATGCATCTGTTACTTAGCTTGTGAGCATGCATGCAAATCAGTGAATCATCAAAATGTAATCACACTGCTATGATAACATGGAATCATAGCCTTCACGTTTTAACATACTGGTAAATTTTAACACTTTGAGAACCGGCGTACAATATATCCGTACTTCGATTTCGGCCTAAACAACAGCAGTTTTCGGTTGCCTTACCAACGCCAGAGCTCCTCCGACAATTGCGCTAGAGAGCTGCTCAAGGGCTCAAACGGATTGGCCAGTCACCTAGGAAAGTGCTGCCACCTAGGAAGTGTGTAGATCTGTCAAGCTACAGTTGATACAGTATCCTAAACCTTCTGATCTCATTTTGAACAAAAATGTTAAAAGGCACTCATTGCTCATCCTGAACATTTAAAAGTAAAGCTGGACTGATTGACAGAGGTGGGTGCACATTCAAAATACTCTACCAAGGTCGACATTACTTATGACAATCCCCCAAAAAATATTGAACTTCCCAACTCTTTAACACTTTGAGAGCTGCCTGGTTTCGGCGATTTTCACAA
>Ga0210059_1008314_pt1 | contig 16405 bp, 9 predicted proteins | sample Ectturendosymbi2_FD_188042 | JGI IMG/M metagenome (GOLD analysis project Ga0210059, IMG submission 188042) | Ecteinascidia turbinata endosymbiont from Florida, USA - Sample 2 (SPAdes) (version 2) | ecosystem: Host-associated > Tunicates > Ascidians > Unclassified | place: Key West, Florida...
GGGCGCCCGACGAGACAACCTGTTTAACAGGTTTTTTTCGGTGTCCCAGCGCCTTAGCTTTAATTTGTATGAAATTGTTTAATATTTGCGCCAATAAACTCTCTCTCTCTCTCTCTCTCTCTGTTGTAGACTACACAGTACAGATACAGACCACATTAAAACAGCAGCCTGCTCTTGCTAGTCTAGACTACAGATCACTGTAGGCATACTCTAGGTCAGTGCTTCTTAACCGGGTGAATGGTTCACCCCAGGGTGAATGAAAATTTTGCAAGGGTGAATGAAACAAGAGGGGTGAATGGAGGGTGAATTAAATTTCTGTTCATTATTTTCTGTATTCTCTGATAACATGCATTTGTCTTGTTTTTTTTTCACCCATAATATATCAGCAATCGTGAATAAAATGGCGAAATTTAAGTGTTCCAACTTTGCATCTTCAGCAATCAGCAACTTATCACTTCAGAAAAATCGTACTATGGTGCAATTACCTGTGTCTATAATGGGGATAGATTTCACCGAAGGATGCCATGTTTTATTCAATCGAGTGGTGGAATCTCTGCTATGCTCTCTACATGAGCGTCCTGTGCTCCTGCGCAAAAATTTTCTTCTAGAATCGCAGTACTTTCAAATGTTTCTGGCACCTGAACACTCATCTGATTTATCAGTTGAAGTGCAGGCTTAATCAATCGAAGTATATAGGAATAGCCTATATGTGTGATATTTGTTTGTTACCAGTTTGGTATAGATTCCAACATCTGATATGCGCTTATATGTCAGATAATGACTGCAGAATGTCTGTGAAATATGTACAAAACACTTTGTGTAAATGTAAATCTGTAGATGAAATCAATCAGGACATGCCAGCTTCATCAGCTTCGTAGCTTAAAGAACCAGGTTTGAAAAAGAATGTTAACCTTGAGAGCAAGTTGCCTTCAAAAATTAAAAGGCAATTGTGGTATAATGGTATGTTTTTTTTCATCCCAGAAGTGAAAATAGAGCCATCAGTCGTCTACTCCCACGGCTCTCAAACTATGCGTCGCGACGCCCTGGTTCGTCGTTTCAATTTTCCAAGGGCGTCGCACAAAATTATATTCACCGCTGTTTTATTCAATGAACTAACAAGAGTAAAAATCAGTGCAGTTTTATTACTTTACCCAAGAACAATTATCTGTTGAAGAGCGATCATGCTCGCTGTTGTTTTGTTCATTGATAAACTCATTCCACAAATTTCAATTTCCTTTGCATCAGACAAATCAAGAATGCAGTTGTCAGTTATAAAGTTGATGTAAATATGTTGCGACCTTAGCGAAAATCTGTGATTGAAAATGAAAGACATAAAAAAAATCTCGCCAGTATAACGACAGTTTTTGAGATAAGGAGAGGAAAAACCTCAGTGTGTTGTTTACAGCAAGGCTTTCGCCTGTAAAAGCATGCTACCACGTAAGCTTTTAATGCCGTTTAACATCATCACATCAGCACTATGTGAATAAACCCAGTTAATTTTTGTAAATGATTTGAAGAAGCAGGTGTCCACCATTTCACAATCACGCAACCTCCAACAAAGGCTTGATTAGAATCCTTCCCAGTTGCACACAGAATTGCTAAGTGTACAAAGCCACACGCCATTGCTGAGGAACTTAACATATACTGCCCTCTGCAATCGAGCGTGTTAGTGTGCGATGATACCGCTGTCTAATGAATTGCTTGAAAATAAATGTATGATTGTGACTACAAATTTACGAAGCAAATTTTTGCAACGTCTAGCTAAGCTCCTATCGAAATTTACTCAGTTCTTTCTGGATAATTTATGAATGGATTCGTGATCCTTTTTCGTGCAACCTACCTCAGCATCATCCTTTACCCCTGAGGCCTCCGAATTACGGCCCACAGGGCGAATCCGGCCCTCGAAAACATTTTGTCAATAATGAAAAAATTAAACATTTACGAAAAATTTTTTCATTTGGTAGAATGTAACATATCCCGAAACAATCGCATTCCATAAGATGTCCGGCCCTCGAACTGTTGTGTAATAGCTTATGTGGCCCTTGGATAAAAATTTGAAGACCACTGCTTCATCCTAACAACAAAAAGAAGTGGCAGTATTGACCTCGCCTGTGATGCTTCCCTGAAAAGAAAGTTCACTTCAGCAAATCCGACAAATTTTTAATTTAATTAAATGACAAATACCCAGCTTTGGTTAAAAAAGTGCCACCAATGGTTATGCCCTTCACTACGTTGTATTTATGTGAAGATTGTCTCCATGGCCGTGATTTCAACCAAATATTGATAACGAATAATCCCTGAGAGGTAAATGGGGGTGGCACTAGCAGTTTCATAATTTCCTCCAAGATTCCATTTATCAGTGAAGAGAAGCGCAAGCCCACACATCATATCAAATCATGCATATTTCTTACTGTTGTTTCATCAGTAAATATAACTTTAATAAAATGCGTCTTTATTGAAGTTCATATTGCTGGTGCGTCGCAAGTCCAGCAAACTTTTCCAAACGCGTCGTAACGAAAAAAGTTTGAGAACTACTGGTCTACCCAATGGATGTTTTGCTATTTCGAATATAGCAACCAGTTTTTGGCTCATTCGGTTCTGCCGAGTCATTTACAAAAAAACACGGCATTTGTCAGAACAAGACCTCGCAATGTTTAAGCAACAGTACGAATATTTATGCAAACAGTAAAATTCCATACATTCATCAGTCGTAAATGATTCTACTAGCAAAAAGACTCTTCTTTCCTCTTTTCAAATAACGCTTGTGCTGATGAAAAAAAGAACAATTTGCGAAGCTGAGTCTGTGATCAAACCATACTTGAAGATTGTAGCCCATTTGCTGTGTGGCGGAAAGCATGCTGTGGATAAATTAGAGCAAATGCCGTGGTCTAACCATGAACACTCGAAGCACTATGATTATAATTATCGCAACAGCTATGCATTCACAACAAGGTGAATGGGAATGCGGAACAGCTATGCATTCACAACAAGGTATCGCAACAGCTATGCATTCACAACAAGGTGAATGGGAATGCGGCAATCGATGGCAGGGGCGAACGAAACCGCAAAAGTTTAAGAAGCACTGCTCTAGGTAACCCTAGTCCAGGTCGGCCTACGTAAGAAACAACTGCTATGCAGCAGTGTTGGACATTATGCGGTGTCCGGATCGCGATCCAAGGGGATTCTACAATTCAGAACCGGATCTGGATCGGACTGTATTTCAAAAAAAATCAACTGGATAGCATATGGATATCCAAACTGCATTGACCACAGCAGTAATATGCTTAATCAGAGTTTTTTCGGGTATAAACCTGATTGGATCAAATATTTGGACAGGTCGACCGGATTAGGATCGGATTGCTCAATGAAAATTTTGGACTGGATTAGAATTGCAAAAATCTCCGATTTGTTCAAGACTACTATGTATGCAGTAATGTATGCTGAAGGAACCCTATCTTGCTACACCAGCAACAGACTCATTCTGATAAATTTGTCATGTTCAATCAGTAGGGCATAGGACTACAGTACTGAGATTATACAACAAACAGACTTGGAGTCATGGCACAGAAGGCTAAAGAGATGCTTCCGAATATACTAGATAAATGATTTTCCAATCTGCAACATTTTCCCAGACTCTGAATTCTCACCGAGAAAAGAGCTTCGGATATCCTTATTTGTATCCGGTTCCTGTTTGAATGCAGTTTTTGGATGTTCGTATCTGGTTGCAAACTCAGTATTCTGCCAGATATCCCACTGGCAAACTGGATGGTGATCATCCCTTCAACGCTGTTTGGCCAGAGACAAAAAAACTCCAGCAGTGCTTTCGCCTCTTCAGGCAAAATTGGCACTACCTTATGTTTTCTGAATGTGAACAGAAGTCGGAGTGTAAATTTTTAATGAGTCCCGGACGAGGAGCTGGATTCACTTTTCTTGGAACAGTGTAGAAATCAAAAAAGTAATTTCGGTCACCTCTGCTGTAGAGCAGATGGTTTGTTAGAGGTGATCAAGGAGCCGGAGTGCCGAAGTGAAACTGGCAGAATGGTCTCACGTTATATAGCGACATGCCGTCTGGAATCTGTGTTTTTCCTTTGGACCCGACTTCTGGTGCCGAAGTCAAAAATTTTTGAAGAATTGTGTCCGGACCTGGAGTCATTTGTCATTTTCGGCAATAGCGGGAGTCTGTGTGGTCTTTACGGGATTGTTTGACTAGATGACAGTCATGGTGGTACTGTTGATATGTCTCTTACTCTGTAACACACAAGCACGAGCTATGAATCTGATTCACGCTGTCCTATGCGATGATGAAGGCGTTACTCAGGCTCGCGGCTGTTAGAGACATGAAACAGGCAGGGGAGTTGAGAGATGACACTGTACACTTTTTTGCCTCGAGTTCTGCACTGTTTTTATGATGCAAAACGGCAACATCTATCGACCATTAAAACAGACAGCGACTTGTCTTATACGACTAAACAGCAGCAAACATATTGCAGAAAACAGTTTAATGGATCAGGCAGACGACAACTCGCTCACGGCACTACTGACGAAAAGAGACCAAGTAAGGTTCCGCGAGATTGTAAATACATACACAGAAAGGCGAGCAGAAAAACGCATTCAACGAACGGAATGAATATTGAGTCATGTGTTACGTAAAACGCTGTGTGAACATGTGAACGGTTTGTGCCCGGCCGGATGGCTCAATGAGCAGTCTATTACAAAGCACTGGTTCCAGTCCGTACGTACTTGTCCTTATAGTTGTGCCACTGGCCGCAACAGTACCATTCCTGTGTTACACAGTGCCACTCTTTATTTACATTGATCAGCTATTGTGCCATTACATTCTCATTTGCTCTAATGTTCACTGACAGTTCGTTTACTTACTGCACGATGTTTTTTGTGTTGCTTCTGTTTGTTAGCTGAGTCATATGAAACAGTAAACCAATAAGTCTTTATACATGTCACTTATTAAGTAAAAACATTGCTGAATTACGGTTGGTTGTCGCCGGAGTCTGAACAGGAGTCGGTTTCCGAATAATTGAAAAAATTTCGGACTCGGACCGGATTTAAAAATGTTGGAACTTGAGCGGAATCGGAGTCTAAAGAATTGAAGATGTGACTCCGACAACTTCTGATGATCTGATGAATATAAGTTCTTTAATCTTTACATTGTTGCAATGTCTCCACACCTTGGGGGAAATGTCTTGAATTCTCTTCATTTCATTTCCACTGCTGGACTGCCAGTGTCAAGCGAAGTTCATGACTTCACGCCATGTCGCATGCCGTATGCGCAACAGACGAACGGAGTGATTATGATGGTTGATGTATTTTTTCCGCAGACACGAGGTACTGTACATAGTGCAAACCAGGGATGCCAGGTTGGCCCTTTTGGGGCCAGATTTCAGAAATTTGGTCCCAAATAACACTTGTTGGCCCCAAAATTTTTGTTTGGCCCTTTTTGGCTCGTTTTTGGCCCTTTTGCAGGATAGACTGGCCCCTTGCAAAAATTAGATTTGAGCAAACTGGGTCCTGTCTGATAAACCATATTTTTTCACTTTTTTGACTGCTGTCAATTCATTGCAGATTTTCACCAAATTCCTATATTTTGTAGGTTGTTGATTACAAAATTTTGTTAGGATCCTTTTGAATTTCTGAGTTAACATAAAAGTAAGTTCATCAGAAAACCTCTTGTTACTTGCTGCAGTTGTAGAGGGAGTCGTGAGAACTGTTACGTCACCTAACTTAACTTACTGTTGTTATTCAGGTGGTGCACATGTATGTTGGTTTTGTTCAGATTGTTGTTGATCGCATTAGCACTTATCGAGGATGGTGAATTTACCTCAGTATATGGCTACACATGGATTGGAAATTAAGTGTTCTTTTATGATCATTCGTCACGTACTTGTTTTGTTGTTGCGCTACAATTGTGATTGAAGAGCAGTGCCATTTAAGGTTGTCTGTAAAAGACGGAGCTCTGTAAATAGCTGAGCTTGGTTGCGGAGGTTTGATGACGTAACCGGAGTGGAAAAAAGTTGCGTCGCACAATCAAAAAAAGGAAAAATAGTTAAGGAAAAATGTTGTAGCATAACACTGCAACTTAATATGCATTCTCCCAAACATGGAATACATGATGGAAGTTTGCGATGTTTAAAAATTTTATACATTCACAACTGTTGAAACTCATTTTTTTGTCCCCGAACCGTTGTGAAACTCAGATAACCAAAAATAATAAAACTTCAAAATAGACTTTTTTTACCATAGTGTAACATCATCTTTTGCAGTAAAAGTGTTTTTGCCACTGTTTACTTCTCATTGCTCAACGAAAAATATCAGTTTTAACGACTCCAGTTACGTCATCAAGTCTCCGCAACCAAGCTTCGCTATTTACGGAGCTGCGCCTTTTACAGGTAACCCCATTTAATAAATTGCTTATTATTATGGGTTCATATGACTTTGTAACTGCTGATAAATTTGGAAAAAAGAGTTGGCCCTTTTTTGGCCCTTTCTCGTAGAATTCGGCTCCTTTTTGGCTCTTCTGGAGTAGACTTGACCCCTTGGCAAAAAGTAGATCTGACAACCCTGGTGCAAATACACACTTTCTGTACAACGCAAGATGATAAAACCATACAGAACAGAACATTTTTTAATGGTATTGGAGACTGATTAACAGGATTACAGACATTTTACAGAACATTTTTGCCGCAGCGTTTGAGGCCCGAACCACAAGGTTGCAGACACAATCTTAACACTATTGTTCTCTAACCCATAACACTTTTGGTATAACACTACTGTGGATATGATATTCTACATATCAAATACACTGAGAAAACTGTATGAATGATTAGGGCTTGGGGTTAGCAGGGTTTGGGTTTGGGGTAGAAAAAGGAAAATAATTGAGGTCTTAGACTAACTCCAATATTTTTCAGTGGTTATAGTTATTCTCGTACTGTAGCTTAAGCTTGTTGTGGGTATCTGACATCCAACCAAAAAGTTTTAATTTACACAACCCACATAAAAAAAGCAATTGCCAAACTTTGTTCCTTTGCTCTAAGAAGCAAAATAACAGGCAAACAATGAATAATAAGTCAGAAATTTTGGAGGTCAGAAATTTTACTTGACACTGGATTCCACCTTGCACACTACTCTATGTGACGATGAGTAAATGCAGTGATGAAAGCTGGTGGGCTGTTTCAGTGTTTTGCTCCTCTTTAAGTGTTGAAGTATGTCTATCAGTTAACACCCACTCTGTAATGTGGTATGACTATGAGTAACCATTTATGTGCACTGTACTTTGTTGTGTTACTCAGTAAATATCTTTGATGGAACATGAGTCTGACACTCACTTAAACATGCAAATAAATAAAATATGTGAAAGTAGTCATGCTAAACATTTTAAAAAACTAATGTTTTCACTGTTATTTGAATGCCAATTACAGTGACTGAAACTTGCTCCTGGTGAAGAGTTTTGTGTAGAAGTTGAACATAAATTCATGCAGACCTAATTTTAAGTTTAAAAAATTTTTATTTTTTTTATGAAACATCATCCATGTGTCTGAGCCTAACATAAAATGAAGAATGAAATGTGCTTTGCTTATTGTAGCTATTAATTAAAGCAAATACATGCCGTAAAAAGATGTTTGAATGGCTTTAGTGACAAACATGTGGTAATTTGTCTTATTGATAATAATCTGTGTACAGTTTTGTAGTGATGATGTTAAATGCTTGCCTTCTGTTTTGATTGTCTACTGTGTGGGAGTTTTAGCTAATGTCAATCTTAATTGACATTTTGTTTTCTGGATTTGGTTAATTGCAGCAAGTGTATATTTATGTTTTCATTCATTAAATTTTTGTTTTCGTTATTGTTGTTGCTTTATGCTTGTGCATCATTTCCCAACACTCTTCTCTAGTTTATGTAGACAAAAGTTTTAAACATTTATTATAACGCTTAGCAGAAAGCCAGAACATAGTAAAGCAAACAGTGACATAGCAAAAGATTAGTAGAGGACTATGTTTTTGTTTTTCGCTACGTTATCTTAGCAGTATCTTAAGTGCGTACTGAACCATTCTCACATCTTTGGTTTGCGTGCCAATTGATTTAGTTTGTGTTTTATATAACAAGGTAACCAGTTTGTATTTGTTCAAAATCTTGTGTGCCTTCTCTATATGGTTAATCTCCAATAAAAATAGCTACTCTATTGTATGTTTGCAAATGCTGATAGTTGTCTACAGTGTTTTTTAAAGGCATTTTGAGAGACCAAAATAGTCTCTCCAAAATTTTTCAATGGTTTCTCAAAATCAGTAGAAAATCACTTTATTACTACCATCAAAATATATTAACCTTGCTTTACGACTATCTCAGCATTCAAATAAAATGGTTACGGTCTTAAACTATCTTTATGGTCAACAAGATCAAACTTGGTTATCTAGATATTACATATCTAACAAAGACTACTGACTTGAAGCAAAGGATTTCTGATGCCAGTTCCACCATTAACGACGCTATGCTACAGCAAGCATACCAAAAATCATTCATGTGTGCTTTGTACAAGCAATGGCACCCATGTACAAAAAGGTATTAAATGAGGCAAAAATGGTGCTAATATAGAGGTGCGTGAAATGAAACAAAAAGCAATATTGAATTCAATAGTCTCCACAAAGGTGATGGAATTGAATCAATCCACAAACTTTTTAATAGGAAATCTCTATCATGCAGTGGCACATCTAGCCTGGAAAAAAGGGTCTGTCACGAAAGGGCAGCTTTTGATATCACTTTTCAGCATAAAACCACACTTTCTCTTAACACTTTGGCGTCCGGCCACTTTCGGGGATTTTTGAGAAAAAAACATCGAAACGCACATGGCTTTGCGTGGGAATTTCTCTGGCCTGGTAAGCGCTACCGATCTGGTCAAAAGCGCAAAAGACGTGGCAAGTCTTGTAGCTTGCACGCGAAAAAAATTTTTTGGCTGGGGTATGCGGATTTTTTGTGAGTGATGTCATAAGTGGGGGACTTTTAGGCCACCTTGGCCCACTTCAATTAGCCCTGGGCGCCAACTGTTAGATGGTAGTATTTCGCTGAATTTTTTTTTGGAAACTAGGCTACAATCCGAGTCTTGTGATACTGTGAATGACCTGCTAGGGTTTCAGGTTCAAAAGTTATGATCTAAAATAATAAAAATATTTGACTAATTAGATAATTAATTAATTTGTTTATTTTAGATCATAACTTTTGAACCAGAAATGTTAGAAAGTCGATCAAAGGCTAAAAAAACTCGGACTCGAGCCTAGTTTCCAATGAAAACTTTAGCAAAATACTGTGGCCTAGCAGTTGGGCCTTAGGCCAGGTAACATAAGCCAAAATGGCCCCAAAAGTACTTTGCGTATGACGTCACTCACAAAAAATCTGCAACCCCAACCAAAAATTTTTTTTTGAGTGCAGCCTAGAAGACTGGCCGATCCGTTTGAGCCGTTGAACAGGTCTCTAGTGCAATCAGCGGAGGAGCTGCAGCATTGGTAAGGCAACTGAAAACTGCTGGTTTTAGGCTGAAATCTAGGACCTAGATTTTTAGGTATTAATATTCTAGGTATTAATATATCGTATGTTGGTTCTCAAAGTGTTAAGATTAGAAATTGACCGATGAATTTTGTAATGTTGCGAAAGTATTGTATCGGCAAATTTCTGCCGATATACAGTATATTGGCAATATTTGCTCACTAAAGCCGCTACACTTGTTTTCTGCACGAAGTGTTCCGAAACTCGAGTTGCTACCTCGTCTATGATTAATTAACGCAAATTCTCTGTACTGCTCCTTACGATGTGCAGGCCTCCGAGTGCATCAAGTAGTGCGCAATATTCAGACCATTCCAGTTAAGAATTGTCCCTGTCCCAATAATCCGGTCTATGAAAATTTCCTCCCAGGTTTTACGCGGTAAGCAGATGGCTGCCTGTGAACAAGGCTGTGGTTTTTGACTGTTTTAGTGACCCAGGATTGCACAGAATTCCATGTTATATACTTCTTCATCGCACTGAAGTGTTGTCTTTCAACTGTGGTTTGAGTGTTGCAAAATATTGGCATTGGTTTATCAGCAATGAAAAATAACAACATCAGTGTTGGCCCAAAAAACCTTATCGATCGAGCTCTATCTGAAACCCAATCAAACTTGGCTAGTAGCCTTGCGCAACCAACTATTTAGAATAGATAGTGGTATTGATCTCATTGTCAAAACACACAAGGAAAGATTTCCAAATTATCATTGCTTTTGGTCACAGCACATTTATTACATCATGATTGATGTTTGTTCCTACAAACATTGTGCTGAAAAGATACTTAGCTTGTTGAAATTCAACAGATGTCAGCCATACAGCAAAGAGAGCTGTTTATACATGTACATACAATTATAATATCGAAGCTGACAATATCAGCTGTGCAACTATGTCTGGGGAGCGCTGTCTATCAAAGATGGTGGTGTTATAAATATGCTTGCGAAAACGCTGCGGAGAAAAGCTATTGAGTTGCAATTGCTGCGATGATTTTGCATCGTGATGAAAAAGTGACTTACTCAATCAATATAGGACTTTTTGTGCAGAAAACAACATTGTCAACTGCTAAATTCTGAAAAGGCCATTTTCGAAATATAACGGTTGACTGATATTTTTTGCAGATAATGTGACCACAATTTCTTAGGCTAGCTGTCGCACCTTTCATTATGAGAAATTCCTCGTAAAAGTATAGCTTCAGTGGAAATGAACCCGCATGGCTTGGCTGGATGCTGAGGAAGGCCGAAACGTATTTGATTCAGTGGTAACCTAGTAGGTGTAAACAGCAGATAAAATTTAGGCCGAAACTGCAAAAGAAAACGATCGCGATTGGGCACTGTGTCCTCTTGCCATGAAATGAAATTTCACAAAACAGCTCTGCGTGTGTGTGGCAGTGTACGGGCTTCTGATAGTTTTGTTTGCATTGGAGTTGGCACTGCCAGAGGAGGAAATTCTGAAACGCTTGCGTTCGACGCAATATAAATTTAAAGTGTTCAATAAGTCTAGGCATTCTCAGTCCTGAAATCATATTCAAACAATATCTACTGATTCTATTTGAGTTAAGATAGAAAATGCGTACTTGACACAAAATCAATCTCCTGAGGAAAATGCTTTGTGTTTGTGAAAAGATTCAGCTGTTTTGCCCTTGTGTTACTTTGTCACTTAAATGCAGATGTGCAGTATGAAAGAAACCTTGCTAAGTTATGAAAGCACAGCATGGAAGGAAGATTCCCTGAATGCGCTAAATGCGCTAAAATGCGCAACGTCTAATAATATTATGTTAATTTCCACATATACAAGAGTTTGTACATTCCCGGGGTATCCACAGGGTATTGAAAGCATTGAAAAGAATTAAATTTCAAAATCAGTTGTGAAGACCTTGAAAAAGTATTGAATTTGTCCAAAATGTACATTAAGTATTGAAAAAGTATGGAAATTCTAAATTGAAAAGAAATCAGAAGTATCTGAGCAGAATTTTACTGAAGGCAAAGTAGTTCATTATTTATGCAGTGTTGTGCAATGTGTAAAATTGAGTTTCATGATCAAGAATTGGAGAAATAAAGAGAAAGAGTGGTATTTAACCTCTTTAATTTAGTACTGAAAAGGTATTGAAAATGTATGGAAAAGGATTTTAAAAAATGTGTTGGAATCCTGATTCCCTTTTGCTAAAAAATTTTAATTGCAAGGGGATGTTCTATAGATACCCTGTACATGAAAGTAACTAAGTAACTTAACATTTGATTAAGATGTGCAGCTTGCTTCAAAGCCAGAATATCAATACCTAACAGTGTTTTGTGTTTTGAATGCTGATGAACATGTTGTTGTGTGAAACCATGACTGTATATGGACACACCCCAACCTGGTTGTTGCCACAAATCTGAGAAAGATATTAACTACTGTTTGCATGTCCAATGCCTCTTTCCTTGCAACTTGCTGCATTTAATATTTTTTGATGACTGTTTTATAAAATTTCCTACTGAAACTATTCTGTACAAGTAAAACTAAACAAAATTTTGTCAGACACGGTCTGTATTAAATTGCGTCTATGTCTTGATGAAATGCCGTCTACGCCTTGATGAAATGCCTTAAGGTTACCAACTGATTTAATTTTATGACACACACAATCTATATTTTCAGTCAGTATTTGTATTATTATTGAGTAGTTAAACTGTCACTGCTGTTTCATCTTGTAAATATATAGGCTAATAAATGACAGTGACGTGAGATTTGCTTGTATAAGCTTGTCATGGTTTGCTTATTGTGTGGTACCTTTCTGGTGTTTTTCGTAGTGACACTAGCTCGTAAGACATCTGAGAAGCAGTCCAAGTTTAATCTTTGCAATAAAAGATATTTGCCCAATTCTGCTTATACAGTTTCTTAATGGCCTATTTTTACAAACGATTTGGAAAGATCGTTACCCATGCCATGAAATTGTGTCTCTGTAAATAGAATTATTAAAAATGTGCACTATGCAGAACTATGTGATTTTTGTGTTCCTCTGAACCCACCTTCAAATCAGTTTGACTTTGTGGTAGTTCCCACCCATTATTTGCAATGGAATCCCATTATATGATATGTGTAATATATATCTAGAGCAGGGGTGATGAACCTATTTGCTATCGCAGACCACTTTGTCAGTTACCGCTGAGTAATCGGGCCGCACAACTTTTTTGTCATAGTATGAAACCTGTTAAAAACGAAAAAAATTGTTTGTCAACAGAAACAAACAACAAACGAACGTAATAAAAACCCTGAATGTTTGAATGCTTCGTGGGCTGCACAAAATTCGGGCTGCATGTTCGTCACCTCTGATCTAGAGAGATATATGTCTAGTAAGCAAGTTTCATGACTTGCACAGAGTGTTTTTTTGTCAATAGTTGTTACATAACATAGCAATGAAGGAAAAAGCTGAAAAGTTTCTGAAGTTGATAGCCAGACGACTTGCTGGTAAGTTGAGCTTGTGGTTTGTCTGTGTGAGGAAGGTCTGGTTTGTAGCAATATTTCTTGTGTGTAAGTGTTCTTAGTATTGTATTTTAAACAATACTGTGATGCTCATTATATTCAACTCAGATCCAAAATGGCAAAAGTATATATCTTGATGAATTTTTGCATCATATTTCTGTTACTTTTACTGGTAAAGCAGTGGATATCAAGATTGAAGGAATGGTAACTGCTCAAATTGATGCAATTGTTGTCATGATGTCTATATTGCAAAAAACAGTTGAAGCTATAAAAGACACTTCAACTAAACAGTTGTTTGAGGCTGGATGTATCCTTACACATTGGAAAAATTCCTTCAAGTGGTTATGGGAAATAATTTTGTATTTAATAGTTATTATCTATGGAGATTGTTGTCTGTAAATCAGTGAAAGATATTTGGAGGGTATTTCCTTGAATGAATTAAGACGCAGACATTTCAAAATTGTGACTGAAACTGACATTTGCTTTTGTCTCTTTTGGAGGCATCATGTGTGCTTGTGTTGCAACAATAAGTTTTCACCAGCTCATCAAAATACTCTCAGGACACAACGAGGATCATTGTTTTTGTGATATGTTACTGCTGTTCTGTTCTGTCCTGTCCTGTCCAGCTCTACTAGATCCAATATAATGCGCAGAAACATGTCCATAAATCTTAGTCGATTAAGCTGTGCTAGAGCGATCAGTTGACAAGTTAGCATTTACTTGCTGGTCCCAGGTCTGTTGCCCATTCAGGGGTACCCTTTCAAAAATGTTTTATGTTTGCTTACCTAAACAAAAGCAGATTAGCTTCGGCTTTACAGCTTTTATAGTAAGATTTGTCTCCTAGATACATATGATGTAAAGTTTGGTGATGGTTTAGAACAGTGATTGGCAAGCTTACTATATTTGAAAGAAACATTTCTGGTGTGCTGTTAGAACCTTCTGTGGTATTTGTTGCTCTTGGCACACCCTGCAAAGTTGGTTTGTTATAAACACTTTTCTTTCGATTTAATCTCGCAGTGAACAACTTAAAAGATGGTCTCTGTTCAGGTTTCTGGCGAATTTACCATTAACGCAGTAAGTTATTCTAATCTTCAACCTGCTGCAAGGCACTTCAGGCCATTCTCATTGCTTTTCAATGTACATGAGTTTTTCTTCAGAGCAGGGCCGCCCTTACCTATGGTCTCGGGAATTATTTTGTTGTGCACACAAGTATTTTTGTGGAACCCTGAAGAGCCATTGTTTTTGCTCCCTTTTACAATCCTGATTGGTCACAACCAGGGGTGGGGGGCAAAGTGATTCCAACTTGCTGTTTCACCTAACATATCGAAATGTTTTGGGCTTGCAAAATGTTTTTGAAAACCCAGGGGACAATTGCCCAGTTGCCCCCCCCCCCTTAGTTGTAGGCCTGCTATCAGACCATGGTTTGTCTGTCGTTTTATGAGCGTGTTTCACAAAATTTTAAATCCTTTTTCAACGTCTTGCAAACAGAACAGCCTGCATATTTTCGAGTGACTTTTATTTCCAGATTATCATCTTGACAAAACAGAGCTGAAGAAGTATTTCGATGAAGGCATTGCATCTTTGCCAGAGAAGCGGACTGGCTTGAAAAAATTTCTGCTGACTCATCGCATGACACAATTTCAAACTTTTGCTAGGTCATTGCTCAGCAATAGCAAGTTTGTTGCTTTGAAATAATAGCCTGGGTAGAGTGCTGCGTTTTTCCAAAAGTTTTTGCAGAGGCTGCGCTTGTTAGAAGCAGACTAAGACGTTCTTTACGGGTTGAAATGTTTGTAATACTTCAAGTGCAGTGTATTCTTTCAAAATGTGCAAAAACGGTTCTTTCATGAACCTGTAGATGATTGTCATTTTGTTTCCCAAACAGAGGTTCAGTTTCATCATCGCTTGTCAATGCCTGAATATCCTCCGTTATTGTAACTGCTTTAAGTTCAGATTGCTGTTGTTTAATATGCGCGTCATCTGTTCGTTGAGTGTAGCCCCACTGCTGCGCAAAGAACGATGCATATTAAAATGTGTGGGGGGGATGGTGATTCGTTCTTCATCCCAACTTAACTCCGTTTCGCGTGGCCACCAACAAACCTGAACATCCTCGGTATTTTCCGAACTGGGAAACCATCAATGCCTGGACGATGTGCTTTGAATCTTTGAAAACAAAGGTTTGCAGAAAACGCGAATTGATGACCCTCAATAGCTTATTATTAGCCAGACTTAAAGACGAGATGATTTATCAAATTTGTAGACTGAGTGAAACTAGTCCATGGTTGACTCTATGCATTTTGAGCTACAGAACGTTTGTGTCTACGCTGCATTTGTGACTAAGTTTGCAGTTGACTGTTGCACTGTAACCCAACGTATACGACTCACGGCGTGGACTTGTTACTAGGTTTTACCAAGATGCGCAAAAAGTTCCGTCTCTCAACGATCAGGTCAACAACGTACCTGACCGTTCGTTGGTGGCAAAGCTGCTGCGTTGCGCAAACGACCGACAACAAACAAAAGTGAGTGCTGATATGAAAATATTTGTTTTCTAACACCTAGCGACGCGGACTTCTCGTAACCACAGTGTCGCCGAAAAAAGGAATTGTTCGAACAGTTTACCGGGGCACGCGGAAATTTGGGACCAGGACCGTGAAAACAATTTCAAGAAACGAGACCAAAATTCGCGAAGTTATTCTGCGATACTCGAATGCGATTCCACTATAGTTTGCAACCCCCCTTTTTCTGGCGTCACAACGCACCTCCGCCGCGAAACAATCCGCTTTCTATGCTGAGCGAAACGTTCAATTTGCGAGACCTGCGAAACAAACTTTGGACGCTCAGACAAACTCCAAGCTGTATTCGGGGTTGTGAAATGAAGGACAGGAATTCCGGATCCAACACTGTTTGCGAATGCTGTTGAAGCGATATTATTGTTTGTTTGGTTTGAAACTCAAACTGCAATCTTGTTGTTTTATTCTTGTCTCGCTTCCTAACTGAAGCTTCGGTAACGTTAGACATATTCTGAAAGATGCTTACGATCAGTTTTGGATTTACAGGAAATTGTTGATTCCAGTTTTGATGAAGATCTGGAAAGTCTGAATGTTGAAGATCACGTTTCCCGGTTTTGTCAAGCTTTCATTGCTCACCACCCACTCAGGCATGTTCTGGCGTACGCCCTGTACCGGTAAGTCGTTTATTCCCAATGAAATCGCTGCCTTTCCCTGGATTTAATTTAATGCGAGGTTGATCAGTGTACTCTTTGGTCTTAGCTATTTTTGTTGATGTTGTAGGGCAGGCCTGCACAACTCAGAAAGCTCGAAGGGCCAAATTGATCAACATAAACTCGCCGCGGGCCGCAAAAGTCTATTTCGTCATAGTGTGGAAGAAATTCTGAAAGGACAAGTAATTATCCGAAGT
>Ga0210059_1008315_pt1 | contig 16402 bp, 13 predicted proteins | sample Ectturendosymbi2_FD_188042 | JGI IMG/M metagenome (GOLD analysis project Ga0210059, IMG submission 188042) | Ecteinascidia turbinata endosymbiont from Florida, USA - Sample 2 (SPAdes) (version 2) | ecosystem: Host-associated > Tunicates > Ascidians > Unclassified | place: Key West, Florida...
AACACGGCCCTCCAGCCAGCCCGCCCGGCCCGCCGGCCGTCCAATTAGTGTTATCCGCTTTTCCCCACTGTTTTTTGTTGTTTTTATGCTTATTTTACCTGATGTTGATTTGATGCTTTTTATTACTTTCATTACTTCTTGTAAAACGTCTTCAATCAAAATCTGGTTTGTGCTAGCAGCAGGGCTGGCTGAGAACTTGACCCAGGTAGTCTTTCGCCAACCCTTTGTTTGTGATTCAACAGAACATGTTAGAACACGATTTCTAAGCTGCGAGACATAAAATTTCTTATTTTTTATATTTTTTCATCACTATATAATCCTAATCAACTAGTGATCTTTGATGTCATTGTATCTCCTCTTGCTGCATTCGGGTTATTTCGTTATTTGAGTCGCAAAAATGCATGATTAAACCATACCATACCAGCACTGAATTGAACATGTTGCAGTAACATTTGTTTCTTGAAAGTCGTACAACGAAACCAGAACAGCAATTTTAATGTTTGAGTGGTCCCACTTGCACATTTTGTGGGTACCGTAAAGACCAGTGAAACTTGTTTTAGTAGTGCAAAGACTTTTCATTGCATAACCCTGACAGTTTCTGGCAACAGCACAGGGGCCAACCAAACACTCATAAATTGTATGAATTATGAGGTTGCTTGTGTTAAGCAATCAGGCTAAATAATTGAGAAACAATGGTTAAAGCTGGCTTCCAGACTTTAAACCAGAATTACAATACATAATTACATGTATAGGCCAATCATTCAATTAATCAAATTCTGTATTTGTTTTGCATGCTGGTCAAGCAAATGTGGAAACTAATGCTTTGATTGTTTTTAAGTCAAAACAAGGGATGTCTGTCAAGATACTTCCTTAACTTATTAGGTATCATTGCTTTGTTTGATGACTTACACTTAGTGCTGTAGCGATTAGAGAGTCCAAACGGCAAGTGTGTAGTCAAAGCAATATGGAAATTAGCCATATGAGACAGAAAAAAAGTTTTACGATATAATAGACCTATCACCTCTAGAATTTAAGTGAAAACCTTACACAATCAAAGCTTAAAGTTTAATTTAAACTGCCTGTTGGGTGTCTTTTCAACCTGCAGTTTCACATGTGGAAGTCCAGCTGGTAAATGGTTGTTGTGGTGCAGTTAGACCAGCAGGTGATCACACAACCTTTCACTGTGCCATTGTTAAGAAAATGGTCATTTCTCAACTGTTCTACATTTGAGTCAGTACAGGATATAGTAGCCTTTGAACCAGAACAGGATATAGTAGCCTACCATAAATGAAAGTAACACAAGTAGATATTGATAATGCAGCAATGGCAATGTCAACACAATCGCTGATATATGTAGCAAAGCAATGTAAATAATTTTGTTTTTACTCTAAAAATGTAAATAAGCATCTTTGCAGATGACAGCTTAATGGTTTGATCACTGCATGCAAGGCACAATAAAATAAAGGAACAACTCAAGACTCTGCTAATTATCACTCAGACATAAAACTCGCTGCTAGCCTGAAGTTGAACAGTGAACACCATATTGGAGCTATAGTTGGGACTACTTTATTCATACAATATGAGTGAATACGTTCAGGAAAAGTAGATGGACAGCTAAGAATATCAAGTTATTCTCGTATGCTGAGGATGACCCTCAAGTGGCATGCTTGATATCAATGGAATATGTTTTAAGTGGACTTATCTTCAGAGAACAGTTGCTGCCAAACATGAACGGTTTATAGAACATTTTATCTTAATTCATTCCAACACTCATAGGATGCCTAGTAAGTGATGGAGGAAGAAAACTACTGGCTTTCACTCTCAGGCATGGTGGCCAGCTATGTTACAGCCTCAACCAATTGCTAAAGCAGAAAGCGGTAAATGATCCCTCAGCAGTCATATGACCAAATGCTTGATCTCAAAAACCTAAACATGTCAGAATTTGCAAGTGCTGAATAAGACACATGAAACAAACATTCCACAATTGTTATGACCAAAATGTACAATAGGAAATACAAAAAATACCATTGTTTAATATTCAATTAAAAATTGATCCTGGCTATGTAAGACAATAAGAAGCTCTAGCTTTACTATAAGCTTTCAAGGAATAAATCGACTCTTGAGACTCTGGTTCCATAACTTTGCAATGATTCTGATTTCCAGATATATGCCATTGATGTAAACCACTGTTGGGGTGGTAAAAAGCTGAATAAGGGCTGTTTTGAACTTGGTTTATTTTTCAAGATCGCCTCAAATCTTTAAATTGAAAAGTACATGTAAATGAAAACAAAGGAAAAGTATAACTTTAAATTAAATCCTTATTTTGCCAAGTTATGAGGAAAGAGGTAAAAGAATCGAATGTGACTTTGGAAATGAAGTTTGCCAACTGCTGTGCAAGACCTACATATCTTTCAGATAGAATTTTGATGGATTGGTTTGTTGAAATATTCTTGGAGAAAAGACAGTTGTTTTTCGCAGTTACAGCAACTTCCTGTGTAACAACATAATCACACTGTAGTCATCAAATGCAACACTTCTTTTTTGAGTGTCACTTGACAAATTCAATTAAACATACATTAAATCAGCTAAATATAAAACTATTGGTTGAAATTTTCTGGTACTGCAGGTTGTTTCAGTGTTTAAAGTGATAAAAGACTTCACAATGTAAGCACGTGTTTTGTGCTACTTTATCATATGTCAATGGATTGTATTCCTGAAAGCATTTTGGCTCTTGATAATGATCAACTAAGGCAACAGCTTATTGCTGCTGGAATACAGCCTGCTCCTCTCACTCCTACAACACGCAAACTATTTCAGAAAAAGCTTGCAAGAAAACTTGGGAAGTTGCCAGACAGCACTGGTGTCATTCCTCTGTCATCTTATAGTTATGTCTCAAGTTTGAAGGATGATTCACAACAAAAGCAAAGTATGTTTTTTATTTATGAAATGTCTTTTTCAAAGCATATTTTTGTAAAGTTTCCGTAAGTTTCTACTGTCATTGTCATATATGTTTTTATTAATATCACAATCTGCAAGTGTTGTTTGAAATAGTTGAGTAGAGCTTGCTGTCAATTGCTTTGAGTTGTGTGAGTTCTTCAGAATTTGGAAAATTGTGTTATTACCTGAAATATCATATTTTGTTTAACCATGTGTACTCCAGGCAATATAGATTAGGGTTGCAGTAAAACAGATTAATAAATCACTTATATCAGTGGTTCTCCACCTGGGGTTCGTGAATCCCCAGGGGTTCATGGCAAGATTTCCAGGGGTGCTTGGATGGCAGTTGAGTTTTCATATATTGCTATTTTTTAATATCCCATACTAGAGGAAAATGTGTGCTGATTGAAAACTCCGTGTAGCTTTTGCCTGATCTTGTGTTGTTGTGATGCAACAATGTGAAATCTATGGCTTTTCCAGCTAACCTGGGTGTTCGGATTGATAGTTTTATGACTCAGGGGTACTGAACAGGAAAAAGAAAAAAAACCCTGACTTTTCTGTTTTCTGTTGTCTCTGCCATCCACTTTGGAATAAACACACCACTACCAGTCATAAGCCTAATTTTGTTGTAAAATGTGAGGGGGACAGCTTGGTGTGAAACCACTAAAGAGAAAAATGTGGGGGACATGGCATATTACATCCCCACTGTCTGAAAAAGTGGGGGGATGTGTCCCCCACCTAATTGCACCCATGTACCAGTGGTGTGTTCAGTTGAGTTTGTTGACATACAATATAATTTTAATCAGTAAATCACTGCTGTTAAAGGTGAGAATACTGCTGCTAAAATAGCGAGTTGAATCACCTTAATGCAGTTTCAAAATAATTTTAGTTTTTTTGGATTTTAGCCTAGTTTTTGATAAAAACTTGACCGAAATACTATTATCTAGCAGTTTGGGCCTAAGGCCAGATGAAGTGGGCCAAAAAGGCCTAAAACTACTCTACTTATGGCGTCACTCACAAAAAATCCAAAACCCCCAATTTTTTTTCATTGCAGACTTGAAGACCTGCCGAGTCTTTTGAGGTTTGAACAGCTCTCTAGCGCTTTCAGTGCCAGAGTTAATGCCTGTGCAAAGACACCTGCAAACTGTTGGTTTTAGGCTAAACCATACCGGCAGCTTAGGTGTTAAGTGGCCACGCCCTGATATTATTGAAATTAAGTAAGTTTTTCAAGTTGAATGTTTTACCGTTTTAATCAAAAACATAGTGTAGCTCTTCAGCTACAAATGTCATAAAATGATCTCTCATCATTATGTGCTAGAAATTATTGCAACATGGAAATTTCCACATAGCCTACCATGTTGTGCACAACATGCAGTTACTGAAGGCATTTTGAGGCAGACAGGCAACTAGTTGCCATGAAAACTAAATCTAGAAGCTGGCTTTAATGTGGAAGATGACTTGATCTGTGCATTGCCATGTATTAAGTCTCAAATAATCACTTCTTGCATTCATTTTCGTGCCCGCTTTTCCTCTGGGGAGGGTCATGGGTGCAGCAGCCATAGGCTATGTGGAAATTTCCATGTTGCAATAATTTCTAGCACATAATGATGAGAGATCATTTTATGACATTTGTAGCTGAAGAGCTACACTATGTTTTTGCACTTGAGATACCTCACAGTCAACAGCAATCTGAGTTGATTCTATTGGCTCCACACTAAGACGGGGTGAAGCAAGGTTGGAGATATAATCACTCCACCTGGTCCTTGGGCGAGCTCCTTGGCTGCTTTCTTGTGGGTGCAACTACCAGGACTTGCCTCACCAATCTTTCCCAAAGTATTCTGGATAGATTGCCGAAACAATGCAGCTGGGATCTTTCGATTCGGAGAAGTGGTTGACATTCAGGGTTGGCGAATTTTACAGCTGCACACACTTGTTATGAAGTGTCACACCATGAACTCTTCAGGGGCATTGAAGAGCAGGGGCATGACAGGGAAATTCCTTCCTGACCTTTCAAAAGGGTGGGAACTGGATGAAGGTGCCTTTTGATAGAACAGGTTATTTAACGGTTTAACAAAATTGACTTCAAACAACTTATTGTAGCTGTTCGTGCACACAAACTTCAGAATGGTTTTCTATCATTTCTGTTATTTTTTTGAGGTCAACATTGTTGCTGAACAGAAACAAGCACAATTGGTAATATTTTTTCTGTTTTTTAAAAGTTTCTGTTGTTCTCAACTTTTTTATTTTCCTGCTCTCCCACTGCTGTTCCGACGTTGGAACTCTTTGCAAAAATTTTATGCTTCTAACTATGCAAAATATCTATGCTTCTGCCACAAGCCTCCCAATCGTTTAATATCTATGCTTCTAACAACAAACAGGCCCAGCCTTCACATTTGATTGCAGGCCACATTGTGTTACTAAAAATTTTGTTATTTGTTTTTACTTTTGCTCTGTGCATGTGCAGCAGTTGTCACTTCGGGTGAAGTTGTACAGTAGGTGTGCCACGGACCTTTTGTTTATCAATTGGGCCACATGCTTGAAAAGGTTGAGAACCCCTGATATACATGATTTCTATGGTTGGTGTACAATTTTTAAAGCAGTAAAATCATATATCAAAATAAAATACACTTTTAAGGTTTTTTCAGTGAAAAGAAAGAGTGTAATCTAAGAGATTCTTCTCTGGATACTTGGAGCCCTACAACATTCTATGGTATTCAAACATCAGATCACCCAGGTTTGTGATTAAAAACAGTGATTTTGCCATAAGAGACCTGTCATTGATTTGGATTTTTTCATCTACCAGGACCCTATGTATATGTTGATAAACATGATGCTTTCAACTTTTTGAAGTTGCATCCTGCTGCAAGACTAAAAGCTTTTCAAAGTCGAAAGGATGCTGAGAACTTCTCTACTTGCAAAGGGTGTGGTGAATACATACAAGTGTGCTTGTCCATTTGCTTGTCATATGTTTATTTTTAAGAGATACTAAGTACTATATTTCTTGAGTCTTCTGCATGATATTCCAACCCTTATAAACATTGTGAGAATGGCTTCAAATCTTACATTTTAGGTTCGTGTAAGTTCTTTTAACTACCATAACTGGTTGTGAGTTTTGCTCTGCTGTTGTCGTACCAAACATGCTCTGCGTAAGGATGGTTATATTCATCTATGTATGAAAAACAGTATATAAACCCATGTTTATCTTCTTTACAGAACCTGTTCTCCTTCACCTGCTTTGGAGGTGCGTTCAGAAAAATCTAATGAGTTTAAAATGCCTAAGCAGCAAGAGCTTAATGTACTAGCCAAAGCCATTGAATCTGGAGATGGAGTTATGTTTGACACCTTGGTGTGGAAAAATCCACGTTATCTCATCAGTGCTGCCGATGCTCCTGTTATTCTCAAGCCTGGAGCCAGGTCCTTACTTGTGGTGTATATTAACGTTAACAAAAGCTATCGCTAACTTTCTTTCGAATTGGGTAAAAAACACCATGCCTGCCAACTGGTAGATCCAATTTTTTGGTTAAGGGCATGAATTTCTGTGCAGTTTTGACTCCATTTCGTTTTTAGAGATTTATGACTAGCAAAAAATGACATAATGGCAACTATTTTATCAGAAATCTGTTTGGTACATTCGCTAGCACCAGCAACCTATCATTCAGTCTTCCTTTGCTACTAACGGTAATACGGTTACCCTTGCGTTTTTCTGTAAAAATTACAACTCGATTGGGCAAGTACGATTGCGACTGATACTGGTTCATAAATAAACAACGTTTCAAACATAATTATGCCTCACTTTTTGCAAACAACTGTTGGAACGTTAGACTACAAATCACAATTAAAATATGAAGATTGTATGCTATTAAATAATGTGTATCACGGTTGGGAATACAAATGGTAACGCCAGTAATCTCGAGTGGCTCACTGAAACGGTGAGTCAAACCGATAGACGGGCGTTTTTAATCAAAGGCGATTCTGAAATTTTCATTGTTTCCGCTCACTCTGGCGGAAGCAAAATTTTTGTTCATAAAAGTTCCGCCCTTCGTTAAACCATTAGTCTTTGCAACATGCTTGACGTGTTGTGCTTGCCCCCTTTATTGTGTATGCTACATCACCTGCGTGAGTTTGGGGTATAGCTTTCAACGCTTCATTCATTGAATCTTGCCAAGGATGAACAGCTGTTTTCGAAACATCCAACATGATTTCGTTTAAATCAGCAGTTCCAAAACTTCTTGGATACTGGGTCAAATATGCGATCTTACCAGCGTTCGAGGGGCGGACTATTTTGTGTATTAATAAAACATGTATAACATTAGTCACATTTGCATATTGCTATTTATTTGCTCGGTCGGTAACATGTTTGTAATGGGACTTATTAAACTGGTTCTTTTGTTGCATAATAACAATATTTGGTTCTACGCTTGATGTTGCAATACGGAGAGTATCGTGCAAATGTGCATCTGAAACTCTGTTTTGACACTTGGACTTAAATTTTATACATATTTTTAGGAAAGAATAATTCGCAAAGATAAGTGCTTCCAAACAAACAAATCATTTTTTGAACGCGTTTTGAAATCTTGGGTTTGGGAGACACACCTTGGAAAATTCCAGAAGCGTTTTTGACAGAAATTTTGCTTCCTGATCCTAGTCATTCTGTAATTCTATGAATTCGATTTGGATATCTATTGGCACTGTTTCAACATCAGTGTCAAAAGGGCATCGAAAACATTTTGATGCAATTTTCCAAGCTACGCAAGTCCTGAAATCAGCGACCAAAATCATGTTGCAACTTTGCAATTTCATCAGCCTATTCGGCACCACTGTCACTTTCATGAAATCCAAGTGCACTTTGCTAACACTGAAAATGATCAAAACACATTTTGGTGTAACTGTCTTGATATAACAGGAAATCAAACTATCTTTCAGCTTTGTTTCAAATTTCACCAAAAAGATTGTGTAAGGAGTTTTTCCTTTCCTTGCAATGAGGCATCATTCAGATAGATAATTTAATTTGCTGTTATATCCACCAAGAAAGTAAGTTTTGAGAGCCATTGAGCATTAGAAAAGTCATGCGGTTTCACTTTTGAATCCATATAATATGCAATTTCTTGTCTTAAATCCCACACCCTCTTCAATGTTTTCCCTCTGCTAAGCCAGCAAATTTTTGAAAAGTCTGTGTGTACGTTTACTTGCCTGTGTTCTTTGCAAAGTATAACATTAACGAATGGCCTAGCTAAATCCTAATAAATCACTTTTATTCCACACTTTGCAAATGTATACCTGACGTTTGTAGTTGTGGTTTTGATCAAAGCGGAAATCTCGGTTAAAGCCTATCGGGATGAAATGCACAATTACAGCAAATGCTCCTTGTGTGATTACATCTCGCATTAAATTATTTACACGAAATAATTGAAATACTAAACACTCCTAGGAAAGCTCGCGGTCCGGACATATAGGGGCCGCTGGTTTAAATCATTGCTTTGTGCGTTTTTCTTCTAGCTTTAAAGTCGCGGTGAAACCACTGACATATTTTTCGAAGGGACGATTTTTTATCGAAAATGAATGATTTTGCAAGCATACCCGAATGATTTTATTTACCTCGATGTTTGGATGAAGCAAACAGGCAACAACTAGATATTTGCCATTATTCAAATAAGCAGATGCATTGTGTTGTGATGTTGCTCTCAAGTCATATTCTCCCTGTTACAATTGTAATGATTGATTTTGACGTTGAAATTCTCGCTACAACTAGTTTGTGTTCACACTCGTTGGCGAAATATGTTGGACTCAACCTAGGGTAGAATATGAATATGAAGTAGGCGAGTACATACAATGTTTTTCTTTTTGGCTAACGTTTGTTTTAGAACACGGCTTTGCACCTAGGTTTAATACGATAGGTGCTCGCTTGTAATTTAGTCACTTTTGTAGCATCAAAAACCTCTCTTTCGCTTGAAGGTCGAGGCACTTTTGCGGTTGGAGCAACTTTTCTTTCGAAAAGCCTAATTTTGACCAAAATCGAATGTTTACTGCTTATAATATCAGCCAACTGGCTTGAACTTGTTAGCAGAAGTAACAGTTTTCAGCAGAAGTTGTGAACGATTCCAACGTAGTTATAAGTTGTAAAGATGGTACGGACCGCTAACAGTCCAGTCTTCGGGCAGTCCGCTAACAATTTTTTTAGCGGTAATGTCATTCCGGGCCGCTGCGGTCTGCTGGCCAATTACTAGGCGAAACTTTTGTTTTTGCGAAGTTTCAAAATCTAACAAGGAAATGTTTTGCTGCTGTTCTCTCCATTTTGCCGTTCTGCTGTTTCACTTCTTTCCATGCAAACCAGTGAACCATGTTTGAATCAATCAAAGCAACAAACGCTTCCATTTATAGTCTGTCGGTGAGGGTTAGGCAGAACCGTCCCCAGAAAGTTTTCAATAGGGGGGCTTTGCGTTTGCGCGGGGTGGCTTAACATTCTAAAAATTGACAAAAACTCCACTGATTTATAGTGTTTCATGTTTCAATTTGGGGGGTTTGGAGCTTTGTTTGGGGGACTAAGCCCACCAAAGCTCCCCCGTGGCGACGGGTCTAGGTTTGGGTTTAGGACAGGTATTACCAAACTTTCTCTGGCCATGTACCCCTGAAATTTCTTATGACAAAAAGACTGTGGAAAATAACAAGAATGTATTTACCAATAAGCATATAATGATTTTGAAAATAATATTTACTGATATATATATAAATATTTCGAAATGAATAATATGTAAACACATGTTTTCCCTTCTATTGCTAACCTCAAATGTACCCCTTCAAATAGGCAAATGCACCCCTACTATCTTAGGGGTACATGTACCCCAGTTTGGGAACCCCTAGTTTAGGATTAGGTGTTAGATTTAGGTTAGGGCTTAAAGTTTAGGCTCAGTATTTTACTAGCAAGTGTAGTGCAGCCTGGCTAACACTTGTGTGTTAGTGTCACGTTACAGGCGGTGGACGAATAAGTTTTCAAAAGTGCTTTGGCAGACCTGTAGCCATTAAGACTACATGGTTTTATTGTCCAAAGGACAATGAACTGAAGCTTAAGTGTTGATACTTTGCTTTTGAGGTTACGGTATATCACGGGCCGGTCCGGGCCAGAAAATAAGTTGTGGTTTAGCATAGACGGGCCGGGCGGTTTCTTGTTAGCTCTGGGCGGGCCGGGCTGCAAAAGTGCTGGCCAGTGCCATCTCTAATAAGTTGTCTCACGTAAAGCAGAAATCATGTGCGATTGTGGCAGCCAGCGTGTTGCACGTGACAAGGTTCTTCGACCTGCGTTTCTTTTTTCGCTGAGACATTGCAGTCATTTGATCCATAATAGTATTAATTTTGCCATAACAGCATTCACTGGCCTACCTGCTCAGACATTATGACTGAATTGACTCAATTTGTTTCGGTCATTTAAAAACAAATTCGGTCGGTGACCGAAAAATGACCGAAAAAATAAACCCAGTCTTCGACTAATGTGTTGGTTATATTTTTATTTTACATTCCCTTCAAGTTTTCGAAAAATTTTTGTAGGTATAATGCTCTGCATGTCGCTTCTCGAGAAAATCAAGCATTGATGGTGAGGACGATTTTGACTGCGATTCAGGATCTCAATTTTCAGCGACTTATGTATGGCGAAAACAGCGCTTGCAACTCTGTGTCTTCAGCTGAAGAATCGAATCGGATAGAACATTTAACTGATCTTTACCTAAACACTCCTGATAAACACGCTGGTGAAACCCCGCTTCATTTTGGTTGCAAGCTTGGATATGTCGGTACGTATGGCTTGACGACACATCATTCCTGCTTGTCAAGGACCCATTTTACCTTGGATTTCAAAATGATTTCATCTGTTGTCCTAGGCCAACGTTGCCCAACCTGCGTGCGGCCTTCGATAATAACATTTGCGGCCGTCCACATGTAATTTAAAATATAAGATTTGGCGGCCGTGCTGGCGTATGTTGAAGCAAAACAAACGCAAGACAAGCAAATCAGTCGACGCGATGCGTCACAATCTGGATGGTGATATTTCTTTTAACAGATTCGTTAAAATGTTTGATATTTTATTATACTGTTGGGCACAAGTAAATGACATATACCGGATAAAACCTATTCTTTAATCAAACGTATCTCATAAATATAACTCGGATTCATCGGCGGCCGTACTTCATAAAAATATAAGTAATGCGGCCGGCAGTAGCAAAAGGTTGTACACACCTGTTCTAGGCAGACGAAGAACATAAGATTCCACATGTGTGTAATCAAGATTTTAATTTCTGGACAAAACCGAAATGATTTTGATACCTTGTTTTTTGCTGTAGTTTGTTCCAAATGCATTGAAATACTCAATGCTTACCGAAAAAATACAAGGTATCAAAATTATTTCCGATTTTGGTACCTTGCTTTTTGCTGTAATTTGTTCCAAATTCACTGAAATACTTAAAGCTTACCGTGTTACAGGTTCTAGCCTATATAATTTTTAACATCCATTGCATAAGATTAGAGCGCATGGCCTTTTTTCTACGAGGTATTTCCATTTTTTCTGAGTTTTTTTCGATTACGGCAGTTTCTTTAAATTAGTCTTACTTTTGATGTTACAAAATACCTTGTAAACCATTACGTTAGAATAACAAAAGTGATTTGATAAGAGGAAAAGCATAACTGTAATTTAGTAATAACTATTTTTAGGAAACTCAATTCCTGCCGAAAGCGAAAGTACACCGTGGTTTTCGGCCAGAATTCAAGTACACTCTTAGAAATTGGTGTTGTTTCATAAAATCTAGAATATGTTTACAATCGATGATAAACTTACATTTTTCACACCACAAAGGTTGTTTTAACTAGGGCACATTATAAATCCTACATGCAGTGGTGGACTTAGGGTTGGAGGCCCGAGGCAAGGCTGAAAACGGGCTCTCTGATGACGTATCATAAGAGTACTCTGCCAACCGTGATAGCACCTTTTGATCATGCTTAGGAAGGGGATTTGCGGGCCATGGTGTGACGCACTTCTCTATGCTGCATTAGGGGTTAGGGGTAGAACATGGGGGTGGTGTTAGTTCTAGTGTTAAAGTTTAGAATAGTGCGTAGGTTTAATGTACGTTTTCCCGGCAAATATGGTAGGAAATCTTTGGCGAGCTTTGTGTAGTCGTGTTTGTAAAAAAACTTACCAGTGTTGATTAAAACTGCCCTATTAAACAAAGAATAAAACAGGTCTATGTTTGAATACAACAAACTCTTGGGATTTCATATACACTACATATGCTTTCAAAGTTGGGGCCCCTTTTTCACAGTCGTCCACACTACCGTATATTGTGCGAAACTTTATTATCTGACAGTGAAAAAAGTTATAATTTGGTATAAATTTTTGCTGTTACTTGATAGAGTCTTTTCAGAACTTATTGGAACAAATTTTAACCCAATCTTGTTAAAAGGTATTGAAGTTGTTTTGAAGTGTTTCTCTATTTGCACATTAATGATGCTGGTCGGGGCCTTGTTAAAGCAGAGTAAACTACTTACACATTACAGTGGCGGTTGAAGGCCCCTTCGAAAGCAAAGTGCTTTCACATTACAGTTGCTATTGGGGGAACCTTTGAAAGCGTAGTTCTTACACATTACAGTTGCTATAGGGGCCCCCTTTGAAAGCAGGGTACCTGCACATTGCAATTGTTGTTGGAGGCCCCTTTGAAAGCGTAGTAGCCTACGTATACATTACAGTTGCTGTTGGGGGCCCCTCTGAAGGCAGAGTATTTAATTATGATGTGGTTCGGAAAATATTATATGAGCGGATAAGTTTTTGACCATAAACGAGGAATATTTACGTGCGAAACACCTTGAGGGGGCCTGAGGCAAGCACCTCGCCTTCCCTTAAACACACCACTGCCTATATGACCTTTCTAAGGGGATGCGCGTTCCACCAACGGCTACGCTACCTAGACATACCACTCGACTCGTGGTTTGTTCCGTACCCTGTAGTGTGGGTTCTAGTATGTTGTTTTGGTCAGTTATTTTTTCCAAAAATACCCACCATTTATTTTCTAGATTCCATCGGTTAGGAATATATTATCAATGCCCTGTTTTATAATGTGTTGATTTATCGGAAGATCTTAGTGAACAAAATTGTGACAAGATTTTTCTGCTTGCGTAGAATTAAAACCAAGCTTTTCGGATTCACCCCGGTATGCAGTAACACTTCAGCTCTGTATATGTACATTTCGTTTGTAGTTGCTGCTCAAAACGCATCAAAGCGTTCATGAAAAGAAATTTTTCTATTGCTGCAGCCTGGTGTGGTAGCATGGTACTCATTGAAGGGTGTAGGAGTTTCAAGTTATGAAACCCGCGTACTGACAATGTAATAACCCTTTTTGGCAAAAAGCCGTGAAAAGAATTCGTGATCTTTTAGTACAACATATTTTTACATGTACTTACCTCACAACAGGGGTTCTGAAACGAAAAGATTACTGTTTGTTCAACGATTTTGTTTGTGTCATTGAAAGAACAGTATCAAGACCAAGGTTTACAAAAATGTAAAATCCAATACTCGATTGGGTGGGTGCATCATCATTACTCAAAATCATAAGGTCAATTAACCGTAACACTCACAAGATGACAAAAGGGAGATATATACTTTTTTTAAATGAAATCCAACTTATTTCTGTCGCTTTTGACATGACTCCATGAAATTTGGTAGATATTATTTCCAATCTGTTCCAACGAAAAAGGCTAAACAAACTTTTCAATACGTTGGTCTGTCTCGTTAAGAAAAACTAGTAGCGATCGATGTGCATATTCTAAGTATTTTGCAAAATTGCCCTCCGAAAAATTCTTATTACTCTTCTGTACTCTGTTGACCTGTTTTTATTGCAGATGTCGTGTCAGAGCTTGTCGATCACCCGCTTTGTGATAAGACTCCTCTCAACAAAGATGGCAAAACGCCTGGAGATATCGTTTGCTCGCGTGGTGGAAGCAGCAGCGCGAAGTATGGCCGAGGAGGAATACATGTTTTGTTGCAGATTATTTTAATTATACCTTTGTTTTTCAACTGGGATGATGATCGGTTGTCTACGTCCTGATCTGATCTTATTTTTGAGGAGTATTTCAAAATATATGGTCTTTGTCAGTTGCTGTTCCTTTGAAATGTCCGTATAGAGAACTGTTTATAGTCACCGAAGACCTGGATGTCAAATGCGTCAAATTTAAACATCCGTGACTCTTTTGACTAACAGGACGAATTGCTTGGGCGTACAAAGCTCCTAAAACTTCATACTCATAAAACTGAAATGACTTATATCCAATTAATTAACCGAGGTATCCGCTGGTCGTTATAGTTGCGTAATATATTGTTGAAGTCACTGAGCCCCTTGTAGAAGCGGAAATTCCACTATTTTTTATGCAAGAGTCAAAAGGTACAACAGTTCGTGTCTTAATCACTTATGGCATTTGCAATGTTGAAACTTCTCTGCCTTGTTTTAACTTCAAGAGCGCTTTCAGCATTTCAAATCCTTTACGTATGAAAATTGCCACAGAAAAAAAAACTATTTGCATTGCAATTTCTTAATCGTGGCAGGCCTCTGAAGGCTCATATATTTAAATGATAAATCATATGAGAGAACATTGTGATATGAAAACATAGCTTATGCGTTTGCCACTGTGAAAGAATTACGTCCTTTTTTGGTAAAACTTGGATTTCTACTAGTGTAAAGTTATTCAGCGCAAAATGCTTGGAAGTTAAAATGTAAAACCTGGTTTCACAATCAATCGCATATGCAATATATGTCACTTCTGCTTGAAAAGTGGGTTTGAGTTTTGACATCTTTTCATCGCGGTGTTTGTGAATCAATGAGGTGCATTTTGAGACTGAATACATTTTTGAATGAATCTTCCATGATTGGAGTTAACCAGGCGCAGTGATCTTTCTTACTTGATTACAGGCTCGAAATCACTTCCTTGCTGTCTGAGAAGTTTTACGTTCCGTTGTTGCGATGCCACGACAATTCCAAACAGCCTTTAGTTGCGCCACCATGGACGCCGGACCGTTCAGTACAGCAATCTGAGTTCTTTGTATATCCTTGCTCGCCACAAGACCCAGTCCCTGTCATTACTGCTGTCGCGGGGCCAATGACCAGCAAGGAAGCTGATGATCTAAGACGGCACTGGACGACGCCAAACAAAAAAGTGATGGAGGGTATTACCAGGTTTTTAGTTTTTAGTGTTGTACGGTTGGCGCACGGGTGCGGTGCATAAACTGTGCTGCTGGTAGACTTGCTAATTTGTAAATTTGCAGGTAAACGAATGTCCTGCCTTCGAAGGTCAGACGCAGATCGCGGTGACGAACGAATTGGCAGAGAACTGGCTCTGAAAGCAAACGTACCATGGGTGGAATATTGGGAGTTTCTTGATAACTATGTTAACTTCTCGGCAGAAGATGGTCTCGTGGAGCTGGAACGCTACTTGACTCGGAGGTGCTAAGAGTTGTTTAGAAATCTTTCGAGACATGTAGTTGAAATAGGTTTATGAAATTGAAATAGGTTTATGAAATTCTGAATAGTTCTGTTTCGGTGTAAAGCAGGGTTGCGGAGTGGAGGTTTTTGGGTAGAGTCGGAGTCGGATTTTTTTTGTCCGACTCCGGATGTCCAATTGGATCATGTCCAAAACTAACCCAGTTTGCTCTGTTCTCAAGTGAAACATTACTCAAATAAGTTATCTAATCGTATGAAACAAACCATTAAAACTTTTTATGTCAATGCAGGTTTTTTTAGGCGTTTTAGGGACCCGATTCGGGTCCCTAGAATTTCAATCGGGTCCGTAGAATCAGAGATCATTATCATCGGATCCCTAAAGTATGTACTTTCCACGATGGGTGTAAGCAAGGAATTGATCAGCAAATTTTTAATAGGAAATCGATTTCACGTAAAATTACGCATCCTCAGTCCTGAAAATTGCAAGCAAAGCTTGCAGGTGAAAAGTTAAAGGCTGAAGTAACAGCAGAGAAAAAACAAACTCAAGACTACAATAAAAATTTCGTAATACAAGCTCATAAATAATAACATCTTAACAAACTGACTGACGTCAAGAATACTAGTGGCGACAAAAAAAAACTGACTCATGAAATAAGTGTTTACTCAAAAATTAAAAAGACGTTTACTCAGATAAATAAATAAATGACTGAAACATCTAACTAGTTCATGCTAATGGCTGAAAAATTTCTCCAACTAAAACTAAATCTTGGTGAAATGACTGACAACGGTAGAGAAAAATAGTACGCCATGTGTGGGCAGTAAGTCTATGGGGTACGCATTTAAACCTGCCACGAGTTCGCTTTAAACGCTGCGTTGGGAGTAAGCAAGCTGTGTTGAGAGAACAAAAAGCTAGCGCCCAAAGCGGAAGACAACATCGGATTGAGTCAAACAACACAAAGCATCGTAATAATTATTTCACATGGGGGAGGATCATGTTCTGA
>Ga0210059_1008317_pt1 | contig 16399 bp, 16 predicted proteins | sample Ectturendosymbi2_FD_188042 | JGI IMG/M metagenome (GOLD analysis project Ga0210059, IMG submission 188042) | Ecteinascidia turbinata endosymbiont from Florida, USA - Sample 2 (SPAdes) (version 2) | ecosystem: Host-associated > Tunicates > Ascidians > Unclassified | place: Key West, Florida...
CCTCAGAGGTGGTGAGCTGCGCCTCTTTTTGCACCTTCAGGTGCAAAAAGAGAATGCTCTCACAGAAAGAGCGCGCTGAAAGCGAGCCCTTCAACACGCTTCAGCGCTATCTCTGCATGCAGAGATAGCTATCTCTGCCAGAGAACATCTCTGCACGCAGAGATAGCTATCTAGGGCAGAGATAACATCTCTGCATGCAGAGATAGCTATCTCTGGCAGAGATAACATCTCTGCATGCAGAAATAGCTATCTCTGCCAGAGATAACATCTCTGCATTCAGAGATAGCTATCTCTGCCAGAGATAGCAGTTTTTGTGCTAAATCTGTCAGATATAATATTTTTACAAACGGCGCCCCATAGTTTCGCTTTTCGTTTGATTTGCTATTCACGTTTCACAACCAGTTAATTTGGAACTGCAACTGTGTTTCGTGATTGCTGGTTGCGGTTAGACGTGGCGTGAACGGTATAAACTGATTCTCTGCAGCGAGGCTAAGTTTGAGGCCCGTTTCGTTACATAAACATTTTACGAGTTTTGTTGCTGTGTATTTTTCTGAGAGCAGTGGTGAAAGCCAGGGCAAGTTACGCGAACACTGCAAAAATTTAATTCTTAAATATCACAAAAAATCATGGCGACGTCATTGTGCAAATGTTATAAGCAACTTTAGTTCAAACAATCCACTTCTGCCATAAGAATTACTCCGAATTGTAAAACATCTGAAACCAAACAAAATGAATTTTTAACGTGACTAGTTGTTGCAGAACCTTCGGCTCGCAACATGTGTAACGGAGAAGCCGAGGAGTGTGATGATGATAGACAACAATGTGCGAATATCTATTGAACATAACTCTGAAAATAGTTCAGCAAGTGGCAGTAGTTGTGAACATATCGAAATGATGCCAATTACATTTGAAAAATAAATTACCGACGAGTACTATAAATATGTGCATATATTTATAACAACAGTGTATCATGTGTGTGTGCGATATTGTGCTACCTGCAGCATAAAATATATTTAAGGTGAGAAAAACTTAGTTAATATGTATTTATTAAAATTAGTGGATTTGGGACACTGTTGGCTAACGCAAAGAAATATGGCTGAATATTTCAAGACTAACCAACTAAGCGACGAATTAATCGCAAAAGATCATAAAAATCATACTCTCAATGAAGAGATAACGGTTGTACTTTATGGTTTATGGAAATTATCATTCACGTTCGATTTTCACGTTTTACAAAATGTATAAAACGTTGACGCTTAAAAATGAAGTTTTACAAACATGGGTAAAAGCTCGGGATGATGCTATATAGATAACCAGTTGGGAGTTGGAAAAGCTTGACGAGGACACAAACAAAGATAAGTGAAATACATTATATATTTTATAGAAAAATCGAAATCGCTACAACGTTCTTACGACACTACTGGAAGCAACAATGAGACTTACGAACTTTGTTTCCAAAGTATCGACCCAATGAAGAATTGCTGGAACTTCCATTTGATGCGCTTCGTCAGGGGTTCCCTACCTTTCTCTGAACATGTATACCCCTTCAGCATTCCGAAAGATGAGCATGTACCCCTTCAGCATTTCAAAACCTAAGCGTGTACCCCTTCAATATTTCGGCAGATGAACATGTACCCCTAAAATTTCTTATGACAAAATATTTTATCATGATTACTCAGAGATATATTAAAAAAAAAGCACAGAACGGCTTTTTAAAATCATGTTAACTGATATGTATAAATTTTTGGAAATAAAAAATATGTAACTATATGTTTCTGTTCCATTACCAACCGTAAATATACCCCTTCAGACAGGTAAATGTACCCCTAGGGGTACGTATACCTCAGGTTGGGAACCTCTGCGCTAAGTCATAGTGAACTAAGAAAAATATTACTGTAGAAGTTTAGTAACGATATTCTACATCACAACGAAATAATTCAGTATCAAAATATTTAGGTCATGTTATACAGTGACTTTGAAAATTGAATGTAAGCCACGCTCAATGAAAGTAATGAAGTGGCAACCAGAACGAACAAAAGAAAGACATGCATATTGTTGGCCATACAATTTAAGTTAATATGAACTTACAGAAGAGGTGGTGACAGAGAGTATGAAACGAGTGGAAAGGCACAGTCTCAGCTACATCAAAGCCAAACTTGAAGAGAAACGACTTCGTGAACAACCAAATGATCCTGTGGAAGCAGTTACTTCAAATGCGAAAGACTCGAACGATTGAATGCATTACGTTTCTATCGCGACATTGTCATTTTTGTACGTGCTGTGTATCATCACATTCATTGTGTAACAATTATTGTAACAATTTTTAACTTGGTCGCCGTAATGAACTAAATTATGTAAAGGTTTAAGTCGTAGGATTTGGGGATAGAGAGGATAAACTCCACAAAGCAGTGGAAAACTTTCATGAACATCTGCAAATCGAGACATGAGCACATGCAAGAAAGAGATCGGAAACACCAAATCACATAGCCCATTGAAACATATGAATCACTGCAGAGTCTTGCAGGCTGAAAGCACCTGAATTTGGGAACAAAATTTCAACTGTATACATCAGAACAGAGTTGTAAGTCTCGCCGGGTTCGGACCTGAGTATGTCAAAATGCTTCGGGCCGATTTCGGGCCTGCACACAACTTTTTTACAACATTCAGAGTAACTATGTTTTTTCGTGACATACATTCGTTCTGCTCAGGGCGGTGACTTTTGTGAGTAAAGTGATTGCGATTTATCTTCAGCTAATTCCATTTGCAAACACAGCTGCATTCTTTTGTTCTCTGCTGGGATTAGTCTCACACACACACGCTTTTTTTCAGATGCCAGCGGTGAGGAAATTAGCACGCGATTGCGTTGCTTCGAAAAGATCAATCACTTACGCGATTCCTGGCTTGTTTTGAGAAACGATGGTCTACAAACGGGTTTTTCATGCCTGCAGCGTCACCGTGGATAGTTTTGTGATGGTTCCTTTATGATTGAGAAACATTACATTCCACCGTGTTATCGTTGGCTAAAAAGCTGAGTTTGTGATTAAGCCAATGTTTTGGAAAAGATGATTGCCATTTTGGGTGAGATAAAACCATATACCTGAAGCTATACCCGTACACTACGTTTTTTGGATACACTGCAGTTGCGCATATTCTGACTCACTCGGTAACTTTGTATTTTGGGCCTAAATCGGGCTTCAATAATATATGTCGGGCCGGGTTCGGGCTTGTGGTTTAGGGTTCGGGCTTAAAAATCAGGCCCGTTTACAACTCTGCATCAGAATATAAGCACTCACGCAACACATAATGGAGAAGACCTTGTAAGGCTCTGAACACCTCAAAGATCGGAAGACATGAAGCTGAACAGAAGGACGGATTGCCTTTCTGCCGAAATTTCTGAGTGGCCAAAAGCTCAATGCATAGTCTAAATTGTGAATTCAAGTAAACATCACTCCACAAGTGAAACAAACAAGGAATCAATTGCAAATTTTTAATAGGAAATTGTGAATGTAGGGGAGAGATCTCAAACAAGCAGCTCGGGAGAGCATTTTGTGCGGCCCGCGATGTTTTTTGGGAAGTTTCAATTAATATAGGCTACAAATTAATTAATTTATTCACCGGTGTTTAAGAGTGCTCGGCTAGCTAACGAGTCAACAAATTCCTTTTAAACGAACATTGAACGTAGAGAAGGCTAGAGATGACTTCCTGATACCTGTAACTCACGATACCTTTAGCAGAAAATAAGATGTAAAAGCTGTTTCCAGTAAAGTTCAGGTACCGCCATTGTTGCGTCAGCGTCATATCGCGGCCCTAGGGTAGTCATAATGCGGCCCTCGGGTTACTTCATGAGTCCTAATTCGGCCCACGGAACAATTGAGTTTGAGATCCCTGATGTAGAGGAAGCCAGAGGTACAGAACTTGTACGTCAGAATAACTGTCTGAAAGAAATGGAAATGCATACATAAAACTGGTTGAATTCTGAAAGAAAAATTCGGAGTTGTTTCCATGCCTGATTGCGGTAACATGGCAAAACATGTTGTGGTATTCTAAACCGGAATAGGCGAAAATGCAACTAAAAGCCGATCTATTTGAATAAGACAGGGAAGTGTAGGTAAAAACTTAATTGATACTGTATTAAACAACCTGAAACCCACCGCTGATTCTGCTGGACTACTGATTGTGAATAATCGACTACATTAAGAAAAAGTCAAGCTTAACAAATGAGGCTCCAAGGACAAAAGCAACTTCAAAAGAAGAAATCTACAACCTACCCTGGCAAGCCATCGGTATCATGAATGAAAAACTAGACAGGCTAACTAATCTCTCGCAGAACCTTGAAAACAAGCTAAATGGAATACTAAAAAGATGGTTAAATATGAAAATATATTGAATCAGCTTGAAAAAGAAAAAGTACAGGTACGCAATGAGATGGTTCAGAAAATTTTATTTTAATAAGGGATAATGTAGTTAATAGCTTGATTAATACAGTGTTACAAAGAATTAACGTATCATTTGCTGCTGATTTTGCGAGTCTACTGATCTTGGATAATCACCACATCATGAAAAAACAATGAACGAAGCTGCATGAAAATAAAAAGTTCAACTTCAAATGAGGAAATCTTTTAACAACTCTGGCAAGCCATCAGAAACATGAATGAAAAACTGGGCAAACTAACTGATCTCACACAAAACCTTGAAATCAAGCTGAACGGAATACAAACTAAGACAGTGGAACATGAAAACAAGTTGGATCAGATTGAAGAAGAAAAAGAACAGTTACGCAACGAGATTGTTCAGAAAACAAATCTGACTGTCTTTCCACTTGATAGAGAAGAACAATATATCTGAGAAAACATTCTTAATTATGATGTAGAAGAAAATAAAGAAGACGATGTCGATGAAGAAAAAATCTTGGTCTCAGTAGCAGATGAGCTCAAAATTGATCTCCAACTTAATGGTCACCTTCACTTCATCTGATGGAACACAATTAACCTGTGACTCGTAAAGTTAGTAACATTAATAAAACGCAGAAAATTCTCGACTTCCAAGACATTTACAGTCTTTAGGTGAGAAAATTCAAGTATAAATACGCTAACTCTCAGCTACCGGCTACATTTAACAATTACTTTAAACTCATTTACATATTTTCATTCGTATAAAACGAGACAAACCAAAACTCGGCAATTTGCTTTACCAAAAGCACGTTCAAACTCAATGTTAAAGTACAGTGCAATACAAATCTGGTTAAAAATTCTTAAAAAAATAAAAACAAAGCGTATTCGACACTTTTTACAGCGGCATATAAAAAATGTGTTACTGGGGTACTAGAAATATTAGCGGTATTCTTTTGTTTGTGTGCATTTCTCCGGTGCGTTGAATTAATTTAACGCTGCTGATATGAAAATAATCGAATCATGAGGTATCCTGGTATATCTTACACCGATTGGTGTTTGTTGTGTTCATTAAAATTGGTCGTATCAAACTCTTGTACTGAGTAGTGGGATGCTTTTTATTTCCAATCACGAAGCAAACAATGTGTCTACCGAACATTAAACGAATTTCCATTCCCATGCATGATTCATCGCATCGCCTGAGAATGCATTTCACAAACACATAAATGTGTGCCTTGTTTTCAACCTGCATAAATTTTGCGACACCGTTGCAGCTCTGCACTAGCTCGTAATTGTTGAACCAAATCCTCTTTAGATATCATGAACATTTCCAACATATTTGAAAATAGAAAATGTTTTATGTGGTAACGTTGAACAATTTTTTTCTGGTGGATTGACCTTGTCTGCAACGCATTTTGCTACCATAAACCATATAATCGCAGTGTGCATATTAAACTTTATACTCAGTGGTCAGAACAACAAGCTATTACTTACTGCTAAAAGCTGTTCCCTTCACAATATAAGAAGCTTCGTCCTAGGGAGGTCTCCAGCCTAAATGACCCCTGCTCCTTCGCAGCCTCCCACTCCCCCATGCATTTAAATTGGTCTATTTGGAAGTAATCGCAGTACTTGATTATTCATGCGTGCGCCATTCATGCGTGTGATCATCATCACGTATGCTTGAGTTTCATCAAAGTAATTGTGCTAGCGCCATCATACGCATGCTTTTCTACTACCGCCACATATCTATCTTCGTGCCCTTTCGTGTATTTGTGTGTTCCTTGTTACTGCGATGTATGTTACGTCAACTGCGTTGGGTATGGGAGTGCAGACGTTACACAATACGATTACCAATTATTGCAAAAAAAATCTGTTTGTCTCTCAACTTCACAGACAAAAGAACAATACATAAGAGAAAACATTCTTATTTATGGTGTAGAAGAAGATAAAGAAGATATTAATGATGGGAAAAAGGTCTTGTTCTCAGTAGCAGATGAGCGTGACATCGATCTCCAACCTAATGATATGCAGAGAGTACATCAACTAGGACAAATAAGGAGAATCCACGCCCAATCATTGCAAGGTTTGTGTCATGCAAGAAAAGAAGCAAGTGTCTTACTAACATATGGGATCTCAAAACTATCGAAGGCAGACAGCATATCTTTTTTTGTGAGGATCTCACGCCTCTAAGGTACAAACTACTGAAGTATATGCAAAAATCCTGTTCTGATGCATGATCCGTTGCTATACCCGAAATGGCACCATAAAAGTCAAGCTCAAGGCAACTGAAAAATTGGTCACCGTCACTTCACCTTATGATCTCTCCATACACGGAATTGATGTTGATTATAAACAGATGGCTGTGGCAAAATACTCAGCCACTAAATCTACCGAAAAGATATTAGCTTCGGTGAACTCCGAAATTAAATATTCAATGCAAGTCACTACTTACACTTGAACAACAAACTGCCAGAAGAAAAATGCATACGTGTGTTATTTTTTTATATGTTGGAATGCTTTTACTGTTTCCAACACATGTATGCTAGCGCAGCAATGCAAAAAATGTACTTCCAACCTAAACCTAAATGAATGACTGTAACCATTGGTATGCACATTTGTTTCCTGACTGTGGATGTTTAACAAGTGGCAACAATCACTCTGATTGCGACCTCTCAATACCTGTTTCGCAGTAAGCTGCACATTCTGACTTTGTAAGCCATGTTGATAAGTTGATGTCAAATGATCTCTTCTTGCTGCATTGTAACATAACATCATTGTACAAAAATATAGACAAGCTTGAAGAAATCTTATCTTCAAGCTCAAAGCTACCAGATATTATAGCGCTGTTGAAAAAATTTCATTAACGAAACCAGCTGTGTTTGTACTATATTCAAATACGTTGGTGTAATGTATGAAGTTAAACATTATGGTAATAACCAGGCCTGTAACTAGGGGGGGTAGCAGGAGGGGCGAAGTCCCCCCTGGAAAAATGTTTTGGACAAAGTTCAAATCTATTGGACATAGTGTAAAAAATTTGAGCCCCTCTCATAAAACTCTTCGCCACCCTTGGCGTCCCAAGCTGGTTACCGGCCTGGTAATAACCAAGCATTATGTATGTTGTATCACAGTTTAAATAAACTTACGAGCACAGTATGTGATTATTGCCTGGGGAAGAGCAGGTTCATGTCATCTATAGTCAATATTTGTTGTTTAAAACCGCGCCATGAGATGCTTAAACGCAAATGAACTTTTGACAAGCAAAGTTACTGTCATTTATAAAACGCTGAAAATTTTCCAACTAAAAGATATATACAATCTTGAAGTGAGCAAAACTCTCAGTTACCTGCTACGTTTAACATTTGTTTTAAACTCATCTCAGATGTTCAACCGTACAATACAAGACAAATTAAAACTCGACAATTTGCTTTACCAAAAGCAAGTTCAAACTCAAGTGCTAAAATGATAAAATGCAGTGCAATAGAAATCTGGTCAAGATTTCCATTAGAAATAAAAAATAAAAGAGTGTTTGGAACTTTTTCCCTCAGAACATAAGAAATATGTATTACTCGGCTACTAGAAACAAATTTTGCGTTCTTTTCAATGGTGTACATAAACCAGGTGCATTGATTTAGTTATTTAACGCTGTTACCGTGGAAATGGTCAAATCATGAAATATCTCCGTGAAATCTTACATGGTTCGTTTTTTGTTGCGTTCATTAAACTTGGTCGCATCAAACCCTTGTATGAAGTAGTGGGATGCCTTTTGTCTCAGAGTGTGAAACAAACAATGTGCCTACTGAACTGCAAACGAATTTCCGTTCCCATGCATACATCGACTGCGAATTGTTTTCCGCAATGCATGTACGGACGCCTAGTTCTCGACCTGCTTGAATCCCGTGACAACATTGCAGTGCTGTCCCAGTTTATAACTTTTGACGCATTTCCTCCCTAGCCTTAACGAATATTTTAAAATGTGTGAAAACAGCAAATGTATCTTGTGATAACCCTAAACCATTTTCTTCTGGTGACTTGACCTTTCCTACAACGCATTTTTCTTCAATAAACCATATACCTGCATTGCGCATGTTAAACTTTATACCCAGAGCAAAAGTAAGTATAGCTTAAAGGTTAGTATAGCTTCATCCTTGGGAAGTCTGCACTCTAAATGACTCCTGTCCCCTGGCTATTCGCAGCCTAGCTCCCACTCCCTCAAGCATTTTATAAATTGGTGTACTTTGAAGTCATCGCAGGATTACATTATAATAATCATGATGGCGTCATTCATGCGTGTGTCCCATATGCTTGTGTTTCATCGCTTGATACGCTTGATATATTTTGCAAGTGAAATGTGCAGCGAAACTGTATTATACAGAGAGTTTGGATTGTTTTCTGTTATCATCGTGCGAAGGGTTGATTTGCTTACTTCGCTTTAAAAACAATCAAGCATGTTGTAATACTTAAATCTAATGATTGAAGGCATGGGCTGGTCATATGCTACGTCTATTGCACTCAATTATGCATACAATGTAGTCTGGAATACAGGCATTGCTTGTCAAGATAGATTAAAAATAAAGCTCACGAATTAAGACCGTTTGGACGTCGTACAAAGATACGATAAGATCAGCTGCGTCTAACGTTGACCGTAACAAATGGGAAACAAAAAGCAGCAACTTTTTGGTTTCGTAAAATATTTAGCCGAGCACGACACCAAAATAGTGCATCCTATCACAAGGGTATGTACTCAGGCTTTAATAATGTGAATAATAATTGAGGACGTGTGGTCTAGTGATTAGAGCGCTCGCTTCATGTGTGGTAGGTCGTTGTTCGTGTGGTTCGAATCTCGGCCGGGTCGTGCCAAGACCTTAAAAATTGGAAATTGCTTCAGTCTGGCCAAGCGCTCGGCGTAATGACTGTAGCAGGGAAATTCTCCAATGCGGATGCAATCTTCGTTGGAGTCCGGTCGTGTTGCCTACTGCCTTCCCATCGGAATAACCTCGTCCAAGACGAAGTGTGTGCGGTTGAGAAATGGGCGATCTCTTCAACACCCTAAACAAATCTCTGCCCGGGCGATTGTCAATGCCACTGGAAGGACAATTCTTGTGTTGTGTATTTCTGTACTCGCAATTGCGTTGTATAAGAACTTTCCGCAAAATGTTTTGCGTTCTGATTGCCGCGAAAGCGACGGCATGGACCATGTAATAATTGAGGAGTAAAAAAGCAAGACAAAATGCAAGTAAATGGGATGTAAAGGTAAAGCCATGGAATTCGACTTTGTCTTGTTATGTTTGTACGCCTACGGAAAGTTATTTTCAAAACTGAAAAAATTCGTCATTTCCCAATTTCTGAGGCCGGTTGTGAATAAGGTGTTTCGTGGTAAGTGCATGTACATCGTATGAAACTTGTAAAAACTTTTGTATTTTCTCTGAATATAAAGTGTCATGCGAACTGGAATTACCAAAACATCAAGACCTTGGCGCAGCGGTCCTTACAGTTTTAAAGCCCCAATACCCCTAAGTCAAATTTTCGTCTATTTACTAACAAAATCAAAGTCAATCTGGATGGAAACAAGTTCAAGTTCTTAGAGAATGAGGATTTGAGTCCAGATTTAGACTTTACTTCCCTACACTGTTGAATACCCCCAACATCTAATCGCAATACCCTCTGGGGTATTGAGGCACCACTTTAAGAACCCCTGCCTTAGCGTTTAAGTAATCATCTCCCTGTTTGTCTGAGTCAGTGCTCTTCAACCTTTTCGTCATTGCGGAACGTCTGATATACTTTTCCTTTGTCATGGAACCCCATTAACAAAAATTTAAAAAACACGAATTACTTGTAAGAAAATGAAATATGTCGTTATTGGACACTTCAACAAATAAACAGTTATTACAGGAGTTAAAAAGCAAGAAATTCAATGACTCGGTCTTTCTTGCACTTTTGGAATGTAGTCTAGCTGCTACAGCAGCTACATTCAGAATTTGGTCATCCGACAAAAAGAACCCGTATCTGAAATACGTGCCGTCCCATTTTCAAACTTTGGCAGTTGAATTACATTTGGTCCGCTTCGGATTAGGTGCCTCTTTTACATTTGAAATACATTGCTCATGACCGTCCACACCTTCGCTGTTGTTTTTATTTAGCTTCGTATAAGAATATGCTATTTTGCTTCATCTGGCTTGACAAAATAGTAAAAAGTTAGGTTTCACATTGTTTTTTCCTTTATTTTCCACAAATTTGAACTCTAAACTGTGACTCAGCCTACTGTCTACTAGACTCAGGCTGAGTCTACTTTCTACTCAGTCCACTCTACACTGTGAACTGTACATCGGCAACATCGTATAACCGTGATACAACATCAACATTCTTCTTAATTGCACAACAATGAACAACAAATCAAATTACTTAGGGTTCGCCACTAGGTAGCGCGAATGACAAATAGGTTGAAGAGCACTGGTTTACAGTGATCAGTTCTCTTTCCTATGTGTTGTCATTTCATATAATTTTCACTGAGAATTGGTTACTTCAGTAGTTCCCAAGCTTTTTAGGCTTGCGCACCCTACAAAAGAGAAATAAAGCATTTCATTTATTCCTGGTGACGGCTTACGAATAAGCCGAAACGTTAAATAAAATAATATATTCGATAACTGTGGCTATTTTGTTCGCAATAGGAATCTACAGCAGATCCGTGCATTGTTTACCAAATGAACAACAAATGACGCAACAACTATCAATATTTCTTGTTCCGCTATCTGCATTCAACCTCCTGTATAACTAACTGGCGTAGCCTACTTGGAGTCTGAATGCGGCACGTTGATCTAAAAATTTCATAATGACGCATCAACATACTGAAGCAAAAAAAACTTTCCCCTAAAAAACGAGGAACCTTCATGGAACCCTTGAAACTCATGGAACACCACTACATGTTTTGCGGAACACTAGGGTTCCGCGGAGCCCCTGTTGAAGAGCACTGGTCTAAGTTTGCACGTTTCATTTTTCAGCTGACGGTATCTTGTCTGTCCTGACTTTTTTCTTTTGCCCTCAAAATCATGTTTTTGCCCTCAAATGCCACAAAATGCCCTCATTCTTTTAATTTCAACAAATTGCTAAGGTGGCAGCCCTCAGACCCCGTCTCTTACGCCTATGGATATATCTTTATTTGTCTCGCAGTTGCTGGCTTACCTACTCTGCTCCCAGATCGCATTTCGGGAGGCAAGAGTCAGTTTCCCTTATCCTCTTGTTGTAATTTCTAACTGTTTTTATGAAATATTCGTTGGTTTGGAAACACTTCTAAGACTACTAATCGAACAACATCAATGTGATGATTTGCAAAGTAAGTTAGCCATACGCCATTACTGTTGTTCTGAAATCTCTGTTCTTAACTATAGTCTGCTGTTATGTGGTAGTAGTTTTCTGGGTGTGGGTGTCGACACAAGTTTTCACGGCTCGAAAACTCTTCCCTAATAGGTTAACAGTGGGTTTGCAACTCTATTTTGTGGTCCAAGGACTCGTCGGCAAGCCAGTGTTACTCTGAGTGCTCCATATAAAGAGAGGGCATTTCTTCCCTTGCTTTTATGCAACATTTTCTCATGGCTGGTACGATTGACAAAAGGGTTTATCAACCAATTTTTAAATGAATTAAGTTAATTTACGCGACTGTTATACAACAATCTAGAAAGACCATTCTGAAAGAGTCTCAAACCTTTGCCCATTCTGTTTGCAATTGCATCGCTCACTGCAAATTATGGTTGTTGTGTTATATTTGGTATTTAGTAGCATCAGCATGTTGTCGACAACTCTATGGAAGCCACTCTAGGCCAGTGGTTTTTAACGCAGGTGCCCCTCTTCCTAAAAATATATTGGTTTGGGGAGCAATATCTTGGCTTATTGTGACATGAGGGTTGAAAAACACTTAAGCACTTCTTGTGGTGATCTCAGAATTTTCACTGGCAACCCCTGTAGTCGCTTGGGGACCCCGTAGTGTTTTCTATTACCGCAAATGACTTTGTTTTGTCAAGATAAATTTTCAGATAACTGAGACGGATTTATATTACCCGATACAAAATCCTGTTAAGCATATGAAGCCATGTCATATTGCACCAAAGTTCGTTTTTGCAACCATTCGATTTGGGAACCAGAAAATCGGCAAAAGATGCACTCATCCTCCCTTCCAACACAAGGCTTCCAGTAGTGTGCAATCAATTTGCAGATTTCTGTGTCGTGCAAAGCCTGAAAACTTCTCATGCAGTTGCTGCACATTTTATTTTGTTATACCCAAAGCATTTCACTAAAAACCGGGCTGAGAATAGCTTGTCTAAATGTGTAGTTGCAGAGTCAGATTTACATGTTTATGATTACAATTTTTATCCAGTGCCACAGCAAAAACAGTATTGCAAAATGTTATTGGTGATAAAGCCATTCGCGAAAATTTGCTGTGAAGATCAAAGAGAGATGCTGTTGATTGCAAATTACATGCAAACGCACTACAAAGGTCTTTACTTTGCAATTGACTTTATTCCACTTAAATGTATTATCATCACCATGTTCACTGACAGAACAAACGATTATTTTACTTTAGCAATTCTTTGGTTCCACGCATTCACAAACTCTTCTTTGATTTAGCGAATCTCATGAGGAAAAAAGTTCATCTCGAGAAACAAACACTAGTGTCCGTTTTGTGCAGTCACTGCATTTTACAGTTGCTGCAAATAAAGCGTACACTCTGCTTTGTTCAGAAAGTAGGTAAACAAAGTAACGTAGAAGACTCGGAATTTTGGAAGAAGTGTTTGGAAAAATAAAACTTACGTTAAATCAGGTGAACAAACTTACAAGTTTACGACATAAACTTCATTTATTTTATTTCCATTAGATTAAGTAAAGCTAATATAGAGCATTTCGCATTTTAGAACCACTAGTTTCGCTTATTTTTTTGTGGAAGGATTATGATGAAAAGCATAGCATTTCATCTCTTGCAGATTTCAAGTATAATTATTCGCCATATAGTTACCATGCGGTTTTCGGATAATTTCATTTTGCCATTGCCTTACTGCAGTTTGTAATATTACATCAAAAGCCTATTTTTCACAACCTATCAGTTTTTTGGTTGAGTGAGAAATTCTGTTCGCAATTAGTTACCTTATGCAGTAAAGCAAGTTTAGCTGATATGGTTTGAAGACTTTGTTGTAATGCTGAAACCATGATAAAATATTTGCGTTGTTGTTGCAAGGCTCAACATTTGAGAACGCTTTATACACAAGGAATGATCCCTTGAATCGTGTCGAGTCTTTGACTCGAATCATGCTATCACTGCTAGAGTACACTGTAAACCAAACGGGAGGCTGCAGCCACCGAAGAGTTCATTTTCGAGCTATACACGATTTTGTGCAGATTTTTTGTGAATATCGACAAGATTGACAAAACCGATCTATACATCCTTTTGTACAGATGTTTTGTGATTATTGAAAAGATTGACAAAACCGATCCGTATTCGTTGTTTGCGGCAAAAGCCTGCAAGTGTTCTGCTGTAAACAACTTGCAAAATTACAATTTCAAGAGTTATTGGAATGTTGAACAGGAAGTATCATGCACAAAAGTTTACTGTAAAAGGGAAGTCAGTGGTGTTTGCATTGTCTTACAAATGTAGTGTTTGGACTTCGTTTTTCATCAACATTTTTGTGCTGTTCTATAAAGATTGCCAGTGGAAAATTTTGTTGAAAAGTTGCTCCAGCACCCGATTTGATCAATAGCAAAGTCAGCAAGTTTAAAAAGTAAATGCGTGTGAATGGCATGATTGATCGTTTTAAATAAGCTTCACTTTCAGTACTCATTTGTTGACAAACATATTACTACATATATTTCCTATACTTAACCAAAAGCTATTGCTACTAATGCTATATCCGTGTAATCATTGACGAAATGAACGAATTAACCGGCTGCATTATTCGAGTGCTAAAGCGACTGTGAAAATGTTTTAACAATGCTACGCCGTTTTGTTAGCTGTAGCAAACATTTCAGAAAAGATTCAGACCTGCTTGTGCGAATTGTAAAACGAAATGAAGGCCTTCAGCCGTCACTTAGGTATTACCGTACGTATGACAATCATGAGTCAAAAAAGGAACTGGATCAATAAAAGTCACACCTATTCTGTAACTTTGATGACATGATACATATAAGAGAGCAGACTTGTATCCAGGTCCAGGGCCGGATTATACTGTAGGACTAAGGCTGAGAATGGCCTGATCAGACATTTCGTCAAATTTGATTAATTTTAGAAGATAATTCGGTAGTTACTTGCAATAAAAACAGTAAGTCAAAAAAATTGATGGCTGAATTTTTCCCGGGTCTAAGGCTGTAGTCTTAGTAGCCTAATAGTTACTTTAAATCTGGCATTGCTTGTAGCAGGGGTCATACTCAAGGCTCAAGATTTAAACAAACACGATGCACAGTCCCGATGGACGTGACAAACTCCACCGAACCAAGCTTAATCTGCACGCCCAAAACTGAACCAAAAGTTACGAAGAAGTTCAAAACAAAATTATCAAATCCAAACCCAATCCAAATCCATCAAAAATACCAAAATGCGGCCGGATTATATCCAAAGCCAAGTCAATCTTTATCGCTGCCTCACTGCTCCAGGTCTTCGTCATTTACAGTGCTTCTCATACAAAAACTAATAAATGCCTAAGATTTCACCTCGTGCCAAACATTTTGTGCAGGGAAGACACATTGTCAACATGTCTTGTGCATACAAAAGTAAATATCAAAGTAAAACGATCAACCAGGGATCGGGATCCTATGGCTCGTGAGCCAGATGCGGCTCTTTTGATGACGGCATCTGGCTCGCTCGATATTTTCTTATCACGATTGTTGCGGAAGAAACTTTTTCTGTAATTTCCCTACAAAGCCATCAGCTACACCATGCAGCACCAGAAGTCGCATTAACAGTAAGAAGCATGTTATTAAGAGAAAATTGAAACATTTACCACTGTTTAAAATTGAGTTGAAAAATATTACATGGCTCTCACGGAAATACAATTAAAAATATGTAGGTTTCATGGCTCCCCTAGCCAATAAAGTTCCCGACCCTGAGATAAAGTGATGTAAAAGCGAAATATTGCGTGAAAATAGGGGTTCCTGCAGTTTTGCAGTGCCTACACGAGAGCAGCCTCTGCCACCGAGGCTCAAAGTTCCTGCCTGCAGCGATCTGGAGAGAGAGAGAAAGAGAGAGTTTATTGGCACAAACATTAAACAATTTCATGCAAAAATAAAATTAAGGCGCTGGGACACCGAAAAAAACATGCAAAACAGGTTGTCTCGTTGGTCGCCCCTCGAAAGTTTCATAAATTTCTATCGTGGTTTCTAACGGAGAAGCGTTAGAACTTTTGCAAAGCTGATGAAATCGCTTTTTCCTTCTTACAGGTGAATCCGTCGAAAGATTACCACCTCTGGACACAACAAACATTGAGAAGGCATACCAGAAACTATGCGAGAGCCTGGTAACACCAAATAGAGAAGGTTACGACGCCTCAAGAATGGCGTCCAACAGGGATCCGTCTTGGCACCCCATCTCTTCAACATCTACACCTCTGATTTGCCAAACACCGTATCCACAAGTGTGCATACACCGACGATCTAGCAATCATGCATGCTGATGGGGACTGGCAAGCAGTGGAAAGAGTGATAGAGCAGTGGAAAGCAAAGGCATGGCAGTCGTAAGTAAATACCTCCAGACCTGGAAGTTAAAGCTCAGGACTACAAAAGCGGTGCTGGCAGTCTTCAATCTCAGATGCAGTCGTGCAAATCTCATCAAAAAGTGGTTGGAGAACACTACGAGACTCCGCACTTTCATCCATGACATCGGCACCCCCCTCCTGGAATGACCCCGCCAAGAGCAGCGTGGGTCCGGCCGTCTCCGCACCGGTGTCGGACGTTTACGTTCCTGTTTGCACAAATGAGGTATTGCCCCTTCTGCTGCTTGTGAGTGTGGCGAAGAGGAACAGACCGTTGACCATGTTGTC
>Ga0210059_1008318_pt1 | contig 16397 bp, 19 predicted proteins | sample Ectturendosymbi2_FD_188042 | JGI IMG/M metagenome (GOLD analysis project Ga0210059, IMG submission 188042) | Ecteinascidia turbinata endosymbiont from Florida, USA - Sample 2 (SPAdes) (version 2) | ecosystem: Host-associated > Tunicates > Ascidians > Unclassified | place: Key West, Florida...
ATCTGTAGGGACCCGATTTCTCTGATTCTAGGGCCTCGATTTTCTCTGATGTTAGGGACCCGATGATAATTTTCTCTGATTCTAGGGACCCGATTTGAAATTCTAGGGATCCGAATCGGGTCCCTAAAACGCCTTAAAAAAACCTGCCTGCCTGCAACCAATTTTATCACATCATGGTAATAAGGGCGTTTCTAACGTAACTAAAAGAAAAAAAGCATGTGCTGATGCTAATCACCGTTAATCTTATGCCAAAATCGCTTTTGAGCTACAAATGTTTGGTTTGATAAAAACAACAGATAGACTTGGGGCGTATATTCATGATTGATAAAAAAACAGTGTTTTGCTAATCCCTGAAATCTTAAGCTATATGCACACGGGATGCTTCTAGTGCGGTGCGTCTGTCGTGTCTGCGACTGGTGCGGCGAGTTCAATGCGCCATTGTATACACACGTACGCGCATGAAGCGGTGCGTTCGTTGTGCACGTCCTGGCCTGAACGAATGATTGAGACCCGAAATTCGGTGATGACGTGGATGTGCTGCAGTGCAAGACCGTGTTTTACTTAAGTTCTGACATCACAAGTTACATATTTTCAGGGTGTTACTAATTTTGTACACTATACTGTTGAACCAAGTTACACAAAACTTATGGCGGTACACTGCACAAAACGTTGAAATGACTGGTTATATGCATCCAAAATAAACGCAAATAGCCAAATTTAACTTTGTACAATGCCTCACAAATTATTTAAAAAGTAGTGCTGTCCATATTTCAGACGAACAAAGTATTGCATTACATAAAATTTGCATGATTTGTTGCAACGTGGATTAATGAGGTTTGTGTAAGCCTACCTTCATGGTCATGAGGGCTTTGCTTTAAAAAACATTTGTTTCATTTCTAGAGGGGCTAAGTATCAAAAAATTAATGCAGCATGGACAATAGGTACAATTATGTCACACACAATCCCATACCAAAATCACTAGCAGGGGAATAAACCACATTTTCTTCTTGGCTTTTGTAAGACAGCAGAACATCATCACCTTACAAAATGTGTGATGTTTGCGAAACGTTATCCTTTATTTTATCATTCTTGTACTCCATAACTGATAATTCATGTGACAGTGGTTTTGCCTGAACATGACCCATCAACTGTTTATTGAAAGTGACACAACTTACTTTCAATTACAGTTTCATGTAGGCTAGCCTACTGCAAAAATACATTCATTTAGCATGACCTTGCCCAACACCTGGAATGGCCTACAGTAAACCACAGAATATGTCGCAGAAATTCCGACTTGCTTGTGAAGCATGTGCGACCCGGTTGTGTTCGCACACCTTCAGTGTGGGATTGATCCTCGAGCCTCGGGAAGGATGGATTGTGACGTCGTCGATGTTAACTCCGCACCAGACGAATCGGCCAAAGAGAGCTCTTACTTCCATGTGCATGGAAGTGAAGTCACTTATAAGTGTCGCTTGCTTGGTCTTTCCCTTCTCCTTGCTTTGGCCTACTTTGCTCACATGTTACGGTCGCGCTAGCGTGACTGCTACACTTGCGAATAAAACTCAACCAACTGTAGCCGATCATGTAGGCCTAAACTATGCAGCAGTTTGGTAACCTACCCTGCTGGGCCTACTGAAGACTAGATGATAAATTGATTCTTCGCAAATCCAGTGTGTTTCAGCTACCCACAGACTATCACCAATTGTTCTGTGGACATTCTGCATCCTTTTCTTTACCTCAGTACAAAATAATGTCTACGAGTACATCACATCACCGTTCTTTCCCGAACCCTGGGCAATGAGTCTGATGCGTCAATACAGAAACAGTTTCTACTCGAACGCAGGCCATACCAGACGCATCAAAAAGGACGCGACGTCACGAAATCAGACGCATGCGCCCGAAAATCGCAGAGGACGCATGCCGTGTGCATATAGCTTTAGGCAACACCCTGAAAAGAAAAATCATTACGTTATGCTTACTCAAATGGTGCTGCAATGCCGATGACATTCTGCTGGTACTTGGATGCAGCCATGAATGCAGCAACAGTCTTAACGAAACCGAAAGTCGTCGAGGCTTTGTCTTTTTGGTGTTGCTACGACAAGTATCTCTAAAACTAGTTTACTCTGTTGCGCCAACAAGAAAAACGTTGCAAAAGTTTAAAAGTATAACGAAATAGCGATGCGAGAAATTAGTCGAAAACTTCAACACTACACGAAAGCCTATACCTTGACAGTAAACTGCTGCAGCTCCACATCGCGGCTTGATCAAGTTCGGCAGTGTTTCCCAGTTCTGTTTATCACGCTCGAAAACAAGTTGAAGAACGTTTTGAGTAGATCTTCCGTTGCAAAGGTATCCACAGAAGGTTGCCTTCATTCCGTCGAAGGTCGCCACGGAGCAAACGTCATCAACCGTGCATCGACTGCGGATTAACTGCCGAAGGCAACGGATTCGTTGTAGCGAAAAACGTAATCGCAAAGGAGATAATCTCACTTTAGATGAGAAATAACGCAACATACCAATATATTCAAGTTATCTGACTGTGTGACGTGCATCATCCGGTTAGGCACAGCAAGTAAAGCTCCGATACAACCTCGTAAGAAAAGCAACAATGCAGTTAGACGTCTTGCACAGATTGTGGCAATTGCATGAAGTGTATTCGACTGTCTGCTTGGTAGTGGGAAAAGGAAGCAATCAACAAACATGTTACCTAATATATTTTCGACTTTAAACAGCATCATCTTCGCATTACTGCGTGGCTGAGAACGAAAATTAAGCTGCGGGATTAATTGAAGTTCACGAGTACCATTTTTGTTTTTGAAATTTTGAAATACAAAAATGGAGCGCAGCATTCGATTCAGAAAAAAAGGAGATATTCAAATAGCAGGCTGATTGCAGGTCAAACAACTCATGCGGTTTTAGTTTTCAAAGTTGTGGAGATGCAGTAAATTGGAAAACGCGTTAATGCACTGCTATCTTCACAAAAACCGATAATCAGTTTCAGTAAACGCACCTGTTAGAGGCGAGTTTCGTTTATGTTGCTTGTCGAAAGCTGTAGGTTCAATATGAAAATGAAAAGCATCTTGTACTTCTTCCACACAAGCCGGAAATTCTTTGACCAGCTTCTGCACATATAGTAGTTTTAGTAGTTTTCGAACTATGAATTTCACAAACATTGATTTGCTAAACTCATATTGTTTATGAAGTTCAAAAGACGCGAATTTAATGGAGATATTTGCGACCTTATCGCAATCTTCACTCTTTTCATTGGATTTTCACAAAAAAATCTTGAAATACAGTATACCCAGAAAAAGAGCGTCGCGTTTTAAAATGCAATTAACATTTTTCTTGAGTTAGTCAGGAAGCTGTCGTCAAATTTTTAAACTGCTAAATTGGCGTCATGTTGCCATGAGTGGTTCAGTTGAGACTAGGACGTCCTATAGAACAAATCTAAATCAAAGAACTTTATGTACAGTAGCTTAAACATGGCTCACATCAGCCGCGAATGTTCTAAACGAAAGCCAAGTCCCAGACAGAAACCGAGATCTTCTAAAACAACGTGGTCCAACTACTTTGGACCAACGGGCCATTTTACAAAAACGTGACAACTCGCGGGCCACTTCCAATAAAAATATGTATAAAACAACAGATTCGCATCCATTTGAAACTAAACAAGTTAAGATAAGTGAGTGCGTCATTAAAATTATTACACAACAGCCAATAGCAGTTTTTTACAAATCTCTATCAGTGGGATGCCTTTGGTCGAGGCTTCTCTGACACTATCGATTCTATATACTATATGAATACCAATTGTAATGGTAGAAAGTCGGAGACTATCATCCAGTGCTTTGTCTGCCATTCACTTTCCGTTTTTGGATTTGACTTGCTTTATCGTAGAAAATGTACTCTTGCACACGTATGTGTTTCCAAACATTGAGTGCATTTTTGGTGCGAAATCTTTTATTTTGGGAAATCTAATTTTGCTGATTAATTTCCAGAAGCTCACTGCAGTCTCTAACACTGTTAGTATTGTACATTTTTATTGAAAGATGTTATACATTGCAGAGATGGGCAATTAATTTGTCTCGATGGCCACTTTATGAATGTTACGTTTAGCGGATAGATAGACAGATTAATTTGGCAGTATTGAGTTCATTGCGCCAGGCGTATTCTTCAAGACAACGAACGCCGGGGCAACGAAAAAACACAGACATTATTCAGATAGGTGACCCAGCGAAGGTTTAGCGGCGGGCCGTACCTTCTATTTTGATCGTAAAATAAATAAATAAAACGCAATAGTACACAGAAAAGGTATCATTCATTGTTCTTGTGCAAGTGCACTTTATCCAGCACAAGCAATTCAGTGAGACAAATGTAACCTCACCCGCTTTTCAAAAAATTTCAGATTTGAAGATTTTTCCCGAATGCTTCCGCGGGCCACTGAAAACGCTGTGGCAGGCCACACGTGGCCCGCGGGCCTGTAGTTGGACCACACTGTTCTAAAAAATCAGCATCGAAATCCTAAAACACACACGTAAATCGGAAACCTCAAGAACAGGACCGATCCATAGATGATGCCTTTAGCGCAATCTGGAGACAAAGATCGGTCTCTATGAACTACTGCGATCACAATGCACACCTCGCAGCTTGCAAAGACGACCAAATAAAATTAAATTGAAACCTGTTTAGCCATTGCAAACATATTTACATCAACATTTGCAGAGGTACGTTTAGAACTTCTTTAAATTGCAAAGTTGCAGAAAAGTTATCATTTTGCGAAATAAAGGCTGAAATAGTGGTGTGTGTTTTTTACGTAGTGCAAACCTTTGTCATACCGGTTTCAAACGTAAAAAGTGCCCAAAATCGAAGCAAACCAACATAAAGGCTATGAATTGTTCATAGCCTTACCCGTGTTGAAATTTCGTTATTTTCCAAAGACTAATCGCAAGTGAACAAACGGCAGGGTAGGTTAACACACAAGCATTGCTTGATAACCCTGTTTTCCGTAAAAAATGCTTTTCGTTTGTATGAAATTTTACAAACAAGAGTGATATGTGGTCTGACCTTGCAAGACAACACACGACAGACTTTGGTGCAAGCGTTTTTACTTTTCTGTAAATTAGTTTACGCAGTATATCAACAAGAAAACTCAAACTGATTCGAAACCACATTTAGGAAAAATTGTTTTGAAGATAAACAACTCGAGAAGATTCCGAACAAAGGGAAAAATAAAATATCGTGTCGACCCAAAAAGTTGATGACTACCCAGTCGCTTGGTGTATCGACTGACAAACTTAGCAATTATTCACGAAAATGTGCGTGCTATCTTCTGTCATCGTTAATTGTCTTCCATATTTTCGGTAATATTTGGTTAAAGTAAGAAATGAAAGCTTCATTTCACTTAAGTGTCACGAGTGGTTGCGGAGCCCACTTCTGCTTATTCTGGGCCGTGGGCTATCCTTAGAAAATTCCCCTTTTTGCAAAAAATCCTTCCCACGACCATGACCCAGCCTACGAACTTCAGTGGCGGGCGCTCTATCCTATTAGGCCACCTAGCCGATGAATATTTGGCTATTAGTTCTAAACTCTATGCAGGCCTTCTTTATGAGATAATCCAAATACAACTTGAAAATGCCAGATGTGATTTTGACTCAGCTATTTTTGTTTGCCTTTACAAACTATGAACAGTTTTCGTAACAAAATTGAAACTGTATATGTTACAATCGGAGAGCCCGAGCGGCACGCGCGCAAAGCTTCACACTGTGGCAGCAAGAAACAAACAGAGCCGGAGTAAGGGCCCCCGTACCACCGGTCGGGGGTATCCATGGTGAAAAGGGCCCCCAAATCGGACTGAGGACCTTTTTGCAGCATATAGACACACCAGAGCTGAACTCACCAAGAACTGATTTCACACATTTCCCCTTTCAACATTAACATATAATATTTATCTAATACGTCGAAGAAATGCATCTTCCCACGACCAATAAGTTCCTGTTATTTAACCAACCACTGCAAAATGCATTGTGAATAGCTTCGTTGTTAGCATTTGCCTTAGTAAGCTCCCAGTGGTGTAGGGCCTCCACAGCATTTGGCTTAGTAAGCAGCCAGCGGTGTAGGACCTTACCTACACTGTAGGTAACGTTGCTGTATCCACGTTGATTGTAAGCACTTTTGGTATAGTCTAGTAAGAAATTATTCACGAAAATTAAGTTGCAGACCAGTGGCGTAACTAGAGGTTTCAGCCAGGGTGGGAAACGCAGCTGAAGGAGGCCCCCTTGCCAACACTCAGAAAAAAATGATAAATGAAAGTGTATCCGGATGTGGATTTCTATACCAAAACCCGAATTCACCCGAAAACAGTCCAGAAAACTTCCAGCAACCCAAAAAAACAACAACCTATTGAAAACCAAAAGGATACTGAATACCGAAATATAAGCTACATGGGGGCCCAGTTTTTACATTTAGCTGGGCAAGGGGGGAAGTTCGCACCCTTGCATCCCCGTCAGTTGCGTCACTGTTGTAGACCTCTCTTGTATTCACTATGCAAGAAAAGAATAGACGGTTTCCATGGTATGCAATCATGTAAAATCATATTCGTAGCCCGCACCTGTATTGTGCGGTGTATCTTGCATCAGAGTTATTCAGTAGAAACTCAACACTTTGCACCAAACACTTTGCAGCAATGGAAACTCAACACTTTGCACAAATCCAGTCCTTTAACAAATAACACGGCACGTTAGTGCTCGGCGAACTGTGGGCCGTTCAGCACTTTATTGGGCCGCGCAACACTGCTCATGGAGCACCAACCGGCAGCACATCCACAAACGCCTGGAGTCAGATAAACAGTTACACTGAATTGCAGATATGCCAAACCACTAGTGGTTTTTAAAATCCACACACTCACCTCAAATCTGACTGTTGAAGCAAGATATTGGGGCGAAATCAGTTGAAGTCTGATTTGTTTAAACAACCGTGGAAACAGCTGTTTGCGAGAAGCAAGATCCCAGCTGGTCCATTTTATAAGTGCTTCGAAAGCAGCAGATTCTTCTTTTATCTGGATTAGGAAAAAATAGGGTAAGCACTTACAACGGGAAGCAAAATGCATCCCTCACATAACTCTTTGTTGCATTTAAATCGGCGCGCAATGTGAAAAACTTCAATCGCTGAAAGTGATAGCAAGATAGTAATATGAAAAAGTGTGGCTGTCTATAGAAAAGGTGAGAAGGCATGCTTGCACGTTAACAGTTTTCTTTACTTCAGTGATTACTTACTGCATATAGAGCACATAGGAAGTTACACTTGTGAAGACTTTGCACAGTTACCGTTAAATCATCCGAGGAAATCAGTTTCTCCAGAAAATCCGCAGGTATTTTGACAAACTCATCCATCTTGCTGATTTTGACGAATTTCTCCATAAGGACACTGATAACGCAATTTTGTAATCGTGGTAGTGGAAATGCACGAATTAGATTTAACATACGCCAGCAGTTTGTGACATCCAAATTTGAAATCAGGTAGTCCTGTAGTTCCGTCAGTAAACCTATTCACAAACATGCAATTTCCAAAAACATTGCACGCGCCTTTTCTCGTAAACAGAGAAAAACAAAAGCTGCTTTCATTCATGTAGCAATCGTGTTGATTGCATTTTACTTTTTCCACGAAAAATATGGCGGGCAAACGGTAAAATATGCGAAATCTCACTCTTATTTTGAAAAGCAACCAACAAGCACAATCACAAATATTTTGTAATTTTTGGTTTATACTGAACAGAGGGAAGCAACAACACTTTTTTCATGGAGCCAAGACACGTTTCAAAATTTAAACGGCCTGTGGGTGTGAAGGAGCCTTTCGAATCAGCAAATGGATTTTCAATACTCGTCATCAGCAATCAGCTACAAACAACGTGCTTAAAATTAATTTATTACATCCAACAAAAGCAAATGTTTTCGAATGAGGCTGGCATAGTTCTTTATTGGAGAATATTTGAAACTAATGAACAAAATATACTTGTTACGGAAAGCTCCGCCGCAACGTGAAGGATATCCGAGACAGAATCAAGTGACACGCAAATGTCCTCTCCGTAGATGAAGGCAAGCACATCCCTCATGCTTGCAGCTGTTACGTTTTTCAAAGGAACACATATTTCGGCACTTGGCGGTGTGTACTGGAAGAGAACGTTAGGAGAGAGCTTACCTCGGTAGCACTTTGCAATATGACAAGATTGTTCATGTACAGAAGAAGGTAATAAATGGCAACAAGACAATATCTTGGACTAGACACATAAAGCTTTTTTGTTTGAGTTACCAATCAAAGTTTGTTTGGACAGTAATCTTACACAGTTCCAAGCGATACCGGAAACTGATCGAAATCTATATTTGCGTTCATGATGTTAAGATTAATCCGCAGATTTACTTTGATAAATTGAGGCACACTTGGAGCGCATGCCAATTTTTGCAAGGGTTTTCAAGGACAGAAGTAAGAGGCTTTTTAATAACAACTTATGAGCAGTGATTGCTATACGGAAAACTCGCAGTGCGAAAGGTCACGATGGACTGTGCCATGGCATGTCACGAAGGCTAGTTGCAAGTTAAGCTTTGATCTGCGATTACCCCATTCTGAGCGCTTGTTTAACATGCTCCAACTTCTCGATACGATTAGGGGTAACGTTGGCCAGGTATAATATCCAGTGCCGGATTTACCTATGGGCTATATAGGCTTAAGCCTAGGGCCTCAAGATCCAAGGTGGCCTCCAAAAAACTGTGGTACGCATGGAGTCAATGGCCGGTATCTGATATCTGATCATTTAGATTAAACTTCGTCAAAAATTTATGTCTTAAGTATTATTCACGAAATTTAGTTTTATTCAACTTTCGTGGTGATAACGCCAGAGTCTTTCAACGAGTTTCCATGAATATCAATATGACGCTTGGTCAAGCCGCATGCCAACTATTGTGTCGATATACTCAAAGCACGCTGGCTGCGTCCTGCGTTTGTTGAATCGTACCGATTGTTACGTATGACTCTATCAAAAGAAGATTTTGCTGTTCACGCTTGAAATGCACCTGATCAGTGCCATAACTGATGGGTGGCAGGGGTGCGAACCGCCTCCCCCTGCCAAGCTAAATGTAAAAACCGGGATCCTACCTGTTTGTATATCGGTATTTGCTATTCTTTTGGTTTCAGCAAATTGTTGTTTTTCGCGTTTTTCGGAGTGTTTTCCGGTGATTTTTTCGGGTTTTGTATAGCCGTTAAGTATCGGATTTGCTATTGTTTCTCAACTATTTTCTGAGTGTTAGCCAGTGGGTTTCCTTCAGCTAAGTTTCCCCTGGCTCAAACCTCTAGTTACGTCACTGCACCTGATCAAAGCAAGGTTGTACTGCAGATAAGAGTTATGTGTAGGGCTAGCAGCAATATCCTACAATAAAAGCATAGTTGTTTCTTAGGTGACTGTGCAATGCAGTAGTTTTGTCAGCGTTCGTATCGCGTAAAGCTCGATTGGTATTTTTAGATGTGATTTCTCTCCATTTGAATTTTCTGCAGTAAAGTCATTCAGAAATCAGATTGCTATTGAGTACTTGCGCAAGTTTGTACTGCTTCCATGCTAAGCAAGTCAGAGAAGATCTTGATGAGCTTCAATAACAAGCAAAAGCCACTTTGCCAGCTGGCAACCGCAGAACTCTTCCCCAACGAGACACGGAAACAGCAACAAAATGACAAAAGCGCGTTTGGGTTTGACGCCTTAGATCAGTAATTCTAAGTTTATGCAACCACGCGGAGCTTTATTCCTTTGCTTGATGATCACTAACTGCTCAGGCGAAAGATCCTTTTCAAGATTCAAAAGAATTAAAAAATGAATTGAATAGTCGCAATGTTCCAGGACAGGTTGTCCACACCAAGCATTCGATACATTAAAAGTGACAAACTTAGGCAAACAAATTGTAATGAATTCTTATATAATTTTGTTATGAAGAAGGCCAGGACAAAACCTTTTTAACTGTTTACTGCGTTATATTCAGCCTTACTTGATTCGATGATGGTAGCTTTTTATTTCTTTATACGTATTTCAACAATGACAGCATAAACGAAGTTTAAACCAACCCAGTCGCCATGGTGGGCATTGGTGAGCTCAGCCCTTCCAAATTTCAATATGAAACACTATAAATCAGTAAAGATTTTGTCAAATTTTCAGAATCGTGAACCTAACAGTTACAACCATTTGGGTGCGTTTTACGTGACGTGTTTTGGTCGTGTGGGTGAGTTTTTACAGCCGTGGTAAGCGAGTTGCAACGTGGTCCTCACGTTGTGCTTTAAAGTCTTTATGCCGCCACACATACTATATAGGTGCAGTGTGTTTGTTTTTTTGCACACAGGTAAGAAAAAATAGATGTGATTCTTAAAAAAAACGTAGACCATGTGTTTTATTAAATATTTCAAGTGTGGCGATTTCGGCTGGTTTGCCTGTGGCCGTTAATAATCCTGTTCCCGCCAGCCAAGTAGGATTTCAACGAATCCGTGCAATTGAACGCTTTTGCGTCGAAGGTAGCAACAAACACAATGATCGTGGGCACTCCAGTCATGATTTAGAATTTTTTACTAACCGTACTTTCATAGGGTCATTTTTGGACTTTCGCAAATTGATTACCGCTTGCCGTTTTTTTCCTCGCAACAATGGGAGAGGGGGCCTCACAAGTGGAACAGCCTAGGCCCTAGGGCCTCGCATCAGTTACGTCCGGCCCTGATATCGCTTGGCTTCGAGTTGGTCTCCGCTTCTGGAAAACGCCACGGCTAATTAACACAGGTATGAACGATAACCACCATTTAGTAGCGCATTTTATAAAAATTCTGGTCAGTCTACGCAAAGTTACACTTAGGCGATAGCGATATAAGCACGTCGTGAAAGGTTTAACAAACTCTCAACAGTAACGTAGGGTTTACTGCAAGCAAACCTGCTCGTCGAAAATCTCTTCGAAGTATTCGCACGATGCCACCAACACACACTGATGCGCAGTGAAGTTGGTTTCGTTGACAACGATGGTGACATCACAGAAGCGATTGGATTTTCGTTGTCTGAAAATTTGCAGCACAAACACGGTTTTGCGTGTTGTTAGAAGCAACGCAGCCACCAGAGTCGATCTTAGGTGTGTGGGGGAAGTCATTCCCAGGTTATACTTTCAAGGGGATTGCATGTCAAAGTTTTTATCAAATCTATCCACAGCTGTAGCTCCAGTTACTTTCATCGCAATAATTCATTATTAACACAACCTGCCACTTTAAAACTGCTTTGCCACCGCCTTGGCGAAGTGTTACTAATTAGGTTCAACCACCATGGACTCGAATGCTAACATTGTTAATGTATCGATCAAGTCCAGTGAGTAAATTGGGTGTTCGGGGTAGACCCTCTTTCAATGCAAGTTGAACAGCATCAGTCGAGCTATGGGTTGTGACAAACGGGTTAACTCCCAGCTTTTCGTTGTCAGCTTTTAAAACTAACTCCAAGATACAGTGACTGTTATTTAAGAGCGGCAATTTTTTTCAACAAAATGATTCGTAAGTCATGCAAGCAGCTTGCATTGTCAATGTTTGTACAGATAATTGATTGTTGGCATTACCACAGATGTGTGCCGTAATTATGAATATGATGTATTTCTTCATCTTCTGCTTCCTACGTTTTGTGCAGTTTATCTCCCGAATGAGTGCTATGGTGTTTCCAGTATTTGCTGAGACAAATGTCATGCATTGAAGCAGTTAATAAGTCTTTCCACTTTGGCCCAAACTGTTTCGTGTTATGAGAGTTCAACCATTCCAGATGTGTAAAAGTAAGTTGTTAAGTACTGTTATTTGTGATGTTAACCTTTTGTCTACGCATAAATTCGAATTGTTTGTGGTATTTCTGTATTTTGTATACTTCTTATGCTTTGATCTTCACATGATGAATATTGCTGTGTAAAGAATTTGTCCTTTTTTTTGGAAAAATGTTCATTTCCACTTACGTTTATGCAGTTTAGCTACTGCTCTGTAATCAAGAGAATCAAATCCATCTTTAACGTGTTAATGTGGGGGCACTGATTCATCATACAGTAACTGGTCTTCTTTCTGAATCTAGGTCAGGAAAACAGGTTTCGTCTCTATGCTTAAAAGATAAGCCTTTGATTGCAAAAATAACAACCGTGGCAGTAGTCCTTAGGTTCGTGTCAAATCATTTGAAAAGCAAATGCACAGGTGACCTTTGTTCAACCAGTTGCCCGTGACATTGAAACACGTTGCCTATACTGCATGTTTTATGTGGTGCCCAGTTTTTAATTTGCTCTCCTAAGGAGCAACCAAAATATGCAATATACATCTTTCAGATATCACGAGCAGTATTTAAAAAATATATATACATGCAATCTTTCTAATGTCACGAGTGCTACTTCATGCACGTCGCCCTGCAGGAAGAATTTCCGATGGCAAAGCAGGCCAAGACGGCGAGATTTCATGAAGGTTTGCGTCTCTTATGTTCGAAATTGCCTGAGAGACTTTCCCCGCAGCTTTCTTTGCACCGCGCACGAGGCAAGAAAGCTACAGTAGCGATTTATAAGGTCTTGATGAGATCCGGCCTGAAGTCGAAATATCAGCACCGAAGCGGAAATTTTGTGACTAAACAGGTGAAGAAAGATGCATGTACAGTATCATTTGTTGTTTATGTTATATTTTTGTAACGGAGCATGGGTCAGAATCTAGTAAACTTTACTTGAAAATAAAGAATATCTCAATAACCTGATGTGATGGAAAAAATCTGATAACAATTTCGTAAGCAGGATTCAAAGTGCTGTTAGATGCACATAACAGCTTCTCGAATTAAAATTTGCGATTGACCTCCGACAGAATATTACTGTAGCATATACCAAAACAACGATTTAAAAGTATGGGTACTAGCACGGAGATATATAAAAACAAGCTGTGTCCGAAACTTTGTTGAATGAACAATGCTCTCGGGATTTGAGATTAGCAACTTGTGTTTCTCTCGAGTGATGGCGCAATACCTGTTCAATTCTTCAAGAAGATTTTCCGACCCAACACCGTTCCGTATGGTCGTAACTTCAGCCATGAGAATAAAAACGACATTCAGAAGAACGAGTGTTAGGTTTTACGATATAAATCTACACAAAACAGCTCTTTTTAAAACACCGAAAACCTTCTGACAGGGAAAAGTTTGCAAACGCTGCTGAAAAAATTGCTGAAATATTAAACATTTCACCTAAGTCATGTTTGACAATAATCATGCTGACTTTTATGGGCAATTTAACTATACGCTTTTCCTTAAACTTACTGAGATAACTTGAAATACCTTGCTAAAGAAAGTTTTGATGAAATTTTCTTTCTATAACTAGTTGTCTCAATCAGCTTCTTTCTAAAGCATACGTCCTCCGAACAAACAAGGCATGGGCAAAATAAATATCAATCCGGGTAGTACTTTGTTGTGCAACTAATAAAGGTTGGGTTTATATAAGAATACAAAAATAAATAAGGCAGCATCGGCGCAGAAAAAATAAGGATTATTATCCTGCAAATGATATCATAGATGCAACTCTTTCCTTGACCTGAGGAGAGTTCTTGTAAAGCGTTAAGCAACATTGCTTTTACACTCAATTTCTTGCATCCATCTCTTACATTCCCACATTCTTTAGCACAGTGGTTTTCAACCTTTTTCATGCAGCGACCCACTGTGCAACCCAATTTTATCCTCACGACCCCCTTCCGAAAATTTCCAGTCAGGCATATGAAATGCAGTTGTGTGTGCACAATAGAAAATCACAATGACTAAAAAATAACGTACGATATCACTATGTTGAACAAAGACTCATTTATTAAATTGACGCATATGGCAGCATCATTGAGAGAGACCCGTGCCGTATACAAATCACTCCACAGCCAGTGGCGTAGTAGCCATTTGGACATTCTGGATTTATCCAGGGGTGGCAGAATAAGTTGGCCTAAAACAGTACATTATAGAAATTATCCTGCACTTTCAAAAATATTCTGAGTACAATGTTTTTCGCAGTTTCTTTAATTTTTGTTTTCTAAATTCAAATTGTTTTTCTTCGTCATTCTATTGAACGTGTCCCCTTAAAAAACACAACCACTGCACTTTAGCCAGGTTTGTACACGCTTGATTCAGGTTGCTTGACCCGAAATAATAATTTTATCGTTACGTGTGGCTCTCATTGTTACCTGTGATTAGATCTCAATCGCACACGTCAGAAACGAGCTCTACCGACATGACTTGTTGCTCTGTGAAGTTATTCGGTATTTGCGATAGTGCACGAAGTAGATTAAGCTTTTGATTTCCAGTTGAAACAACGTTCAGTTATGTTAAACTTTACCTAAAAATGAAGTGAGCGAAAGAAAAGGAATGTTCTGGCATTTAAATCCTCGTTTGTTTGATCACGAAAATTCCAAAGTTCATAGAGATTGCTTAAACAAATGGTATGAGCTCACACTGCGACTTCACAACCATCAAACAGTTGGTAAAGGGATACAGGATATCATGGATAAAGAACGAAAGAAATGGAGAGCCATTAGTCGTATTATAATCGACGTCATCCTTTTCCGAAGCAAGCAAAATCTTTCTTTTCGTGGCCATCGTGAAGACTTACGACTCAAAGTGGCAATCGTGAAAACTTTAATACATAAAACAAGGTAACTTACTTGAAACTGTGAAGCTACTTGCCGAATATAATCTTGTCATGAACAAACATCTTTCTGTTATTTCAAGTATCGAAAAACGCATGTCAACATACCTTTCTCCGACTATACAATACCAGTTAATTTATTGTCTTGGAAGAAAAGTGAAAAATCCTATTCTAGTAGAAAGAAAGGAAGCAACATACTTCCCAATCTTACTCAACAGTAGGCCTACTCCGGATGTGTCTTATACGGATCAGATGGCTTTTTTCTAAGATACGTAAACGTTGAGGAAAGTGAAGCACAAATAAAGGAGTATGCTTTTCTTCCCACTGCACGTGAAAATGGCTGAATAAATTACTAATTGTATTCTCAATGAGCTTCATGCCAATGTATGGGGCGCCGTTCGTAAAAATATTATATCTGACAGATTTAGCACCAAAACTGCTATCTCTGTGCACAAATAGCTATCTCTGCGCAGATTTAGCTATCTCTGTGCAGATGTAGCTATCTCTGCGCAGATTTAGCTATCTCTACGCAGATTTAGCTATCTCTGCGCAGATTTAGCTATCTCTGCGCATATATAGCTATCTCTGCACAGATTTAGCTATCTCTGCGCATATATAGCTATCTCTGTGCAGATGTAGCTATCTCTGCGCAGATTTAGCTATCTCTGTGCTGATGTAGCTATCTCTGCGCAGATTTAGCTATCTCTTCGCAGATTTAGCTATCTCTGTGCAGATGTAGTTATCTCTGTGCATATATAGCTATCTCTGCACATATATAGCTATCTCTGCACAGATTTAGCTATCTCTGTGCAGATTTAATTATCTCTGCGCAGATTTAATTATCTCTGCAGATTTAGCTATTTCTGCGCAGAGATAGCTATCTCTGCATGCATATATAGCGCTGAAGCGTGACGGAGGAAAGCATGGTATCCTGTCTGAAGAAAAACGTGGTGTTCTGTTTCAGTAATTCAGACAAAATCTGGGCTGCTGCAAGGCATTGATATAAAGCCAGGTGGTTTCGGGTCTAAATTATATTGTTTTGATTATGATATTCGTTTGTGTAGACAAAGGACTACAAAAAACTTGGGATGGTGGTCTCAGCGCTAGTGACATTTTTGCTCAAAGTTTTAAAGAAGGTCTCGTCAATTGTTAAGTCCGACCATTCCAACTGTTCTCACCAGGCGCAGCTCACCGCCTCTCAGCGCCTTCAGGTGCAAAAAGAGAATGCTCTTACAGAAAGAGTGGGTTGAAAGCGAAGTGCTCGCTTGGAGACGAGCACTGTTTTGTAAAGAGAAAAACGCTGTCATAGAAAAAGCGCATGGAAAGGAACTGCTCAGTAAGGCCTTCTTGCCCGAAAGTATCGTCGAAAACACGCATCACCTTGTAGCATTATCACAATAAATCCTACTGCTTCGAGAATCAAAGAAACGAAGTATGCATACGTTCTTTATGTCATAAGCTGCAGTAGTTACTTCTTACTTAAAATAACCAGCATTCCTGCACTGAATTGCGAAGTTCAGGTGCGAGATTCAAAGCAACGCAAGCTGCAAACGTAACAACGTATGGTTACGCGCTTTGATGCAGTCAGATTGTTTGTACTTGTCACTATTCTTTGAACACTATAATCGCATTTTACTCTGTGAATGAGTGATCGAACTTTGCAGTGTCCGTTTGATCGATGGCATGACAAGCCACAATGCTTTCGCATTTTACCTAAACTAGTCCAAT
>Ga0210059_1008319_pt1 | contig 16396 bp, 11 predicted proteins | sample Ectturendosymbi2_FD_188042 | JGI IMG/M metagenome (GOLD analysis project Ga0210059, IMG submission 188042) | Ecteinascidia turbinata endosymbiont from Florida, USA - Sample 2 (SPAdes) (version 2) | ecosystem: Host-associated > Tunicates > Ascidians > Unclassified | place: Key West, Florida...
CTTTACCCCTATAAATGTATTTTGCCCCCTGAACCTTGAAACCTGGCTACGGGCCTGAATACACCCCTGCTGCCGTCTTCCTGAGCGATTTTACTTCATTTCGCATTCCACGGTTGCATTGCAAAGGTCCTGCCAAACAGAAAAAAAAATTGATTCAATCAATTATTTTTGCTTGTACCGACCACCGCCGCAAACAAAATTCGTCAATGACCAGCATGGGCAGCAAGGTCCTTCAGCATCAATTTTTAATGCACAACCGCTCGCCAACCTTTTACGAAGTCTCGGGACCTGCGACCTGCGATTCGAATTTCACAGCGTCTTGTTATATATCCGGCCAGACAGCGCATATTTACCGCCGTCATGCACCTGGGCTGTCTAGAGTTCAGCTTCGAAACACTACCCATCTTAAAACTAGTTACAGGGTGCAACCTGTATTGGCTCGAATTTCAGCCACTGCGGTTGTTCCGATGCAGCACCTGCGGTACTTTGAACTGTTTCAAATAAGCAACCAGTGAAAACCGGATCCGATCAACTTCGACAAAGAGCAAAAGGTCTGCAAATTAGCTGTAGAGTTTTCTCTTAAAGCTGCGCTCATTCGTGAGCAAAACATCCCAAGAAGCTCGTCTGGCTTTTTTCAGTAATATCGGCATATTTTGCAGTGTAGCTAGAGTGCATGTTAAAAGTTGACATTTGAGCAAACATTCGGTTGTGTCCTCATTTAACGTCACAGATAATGATCCCTGCTTGAAGTTCGAAAAATGTGTACAGGAAAACCGTACAATCTATCTCTTTGTGTGGTGGACATCTCCGTATTCAATAGAAATGATCCCTCATGCGCTAAACGGCCATTGCAAAAAACGGCCACTGCAGGTTCGAAAGCGGCTGAGTTGGAACTGAACAATTCTTAAAGCCATTAAACGAAAACAAGATACGAGATTAAAAAATAGTGCAAGTGAGTCACGACTCAAACAACCTGAATGCGGTTTTGTGAGTGTATAAATATCCTGCAAGAAAATCTTTTGTGGCAATCTATATATTCTTAAACAGCGCTTAAGGGCCACGATAAAGATCCCGACTGTGATTCAACCTTCAACAACTACTGCAATGGAAAAGGCCTTTGTAAAATCAACCGCAAAGCTCGAATTCCTCGACCGTACTGCTTGTGAGTATGCTTTTATTTTGTTTTTGCGTCGCTATGTGGCGATTTTAAAGCCATTCACGCAGTGACGTAGCACAACACAATTGTCTGAAGTTTTCTTTTCGTTTGTGGATAACGTATAATTGTTGTCTATTACCAATCGTAAAGTGACCTTGCGTACAGGTGCTACATTGGATGTACAGGAAGAAGGTGCGAATACCGCTACAGCGGTTCACCCGGTAAAGTGCGTGCAATGATGGCAGTGATGATGTAAATTCAAGGTTCCCAACGTTTTTGAAGCTGGCGCCACTTTCATAAAAACAAAGTGACGTTTGCACTCCCTCGTTTTAAAAAAGCGTAGAAATAACAAAAACCGTCTGATTTTGCAGTATATTTGTTTTTTACATTACTACTAGCAATGCATACAAACAACACAACCGAAAACACTTAGTCGCACTGTTTAACTGTCATGCCGTACTTCTCATTAGAAACAACCCTAGTGATATTTCTGTTGGTGCTTCTCTGAAATTTTCCGCTCATTACTTGGCACACAATTGGTAAGAGCTACGCCCAAATCGTTCGAGTGTTCAAATGGTTCCGATACTTGTTTTTCAAATAAATGAAGAGAGGAAAATCCAGATTCACACAAATGTGTTGTTGCAAAGGACACTAGAGACGGGGCTTTTGTGTTCAATTTGTGGACAGTTTGCGTGGTTGAACACCAGACAATTTCGAGTTCTGTAACAGTAGCATCGAAAGCAACAACCTCAATCTCGCCATAAACATTTCAAACGTCACAATCCATTTGCAATCGTATCACGGGCCATCTTCAGCGTGGTTACCGCAGCGTGAAGTGGAAATAGCAATGCACGCATTCAGCAATTTTAATCGTTATGTTAGTGATCAGGCCCGTAACCAGCGGACACCAAGAGGGCGAAGAGTTTTCTGAAAGGGGCGCAGATTTTTTAAACTATGTCCAACACATTTTTCAGGGGGTGAAAACGTTTCCAGGCTGGGCTTTTCCCCCTGCAACCCCCTCCCTAGTTACGGGCCCGTTAGTAATGTTAGCTTGAATAATTACTCTCGATAACGCTTTTTTCAGTAATAACATTTGCAAGCTTCCATTACTCTCGGTTCTTTTGAAAAGAATTTATCCAAGGACGTACAGTACAAACTCCTACCCTCAAAAATCGCATTTCGGACTCCCGAAAATTTTGTTTCGATCCCCAGTGGTCCGGGAACCCCGGTTGGGAACCGATGATGTAGATATACAGTTAATGCTGCACGATTCAGCTTTTTTTAATGCTTGCTTGTTGCAGGTAAAATGAAAGAAGTACCTCAATAATTGCCGGTCATAAGCAACTTGCCAACAAGACACTAACATGTGCGGTTTTTTCAAACCAGCTTTGGGCAACATTTCCGTAGTATAGATTTCACCCACATTCGTTGTGAAACTGTCGCTGTTGGCTAAGCGTAGCTCAAAGTATTTGCTATTTTACAAACTGTTCCAGTATGTTTTAATCGGCAACCTTATTCTTGACAATTTTGGAGGACAAACGTTGTGTGATATGCATATCATTGTTTGCGTTTCGATGATGTCGCCATGTCCACTCAGCCGTAGTACGACCTTTTTGTAAAATTGGCGAAATTGGAGGCATGGCCCAAGTGCTACCCTGGCTACGCCCATGGTGTTGTGGTAGTTGCATGGTACTGTGCTTGACAATGATTACTAATTGATTACTAATTTTTATTTGCTTCTTTACTAAGTGCACAAAACGTTAGTATTAGCACTTGAAGAGTTCTTTGCCAAAGTAGATAAAACAAACACAACACTTCAATTAATCTTTAAAAGCAAACGATGCATTAAAATTAAAGATACAATTTATGAATATGCGTCTCTGACATTCCATTAACAACTGCCATGCGGTTTTTCAACAGTAATGTAACCCCGAAATTTGTAGATATACATTGTTTTGTATGAAAAAATATTGGGGGAACAAAAGATATTGTGTCCTCCCTTGTCCAAGAGTTTGGAGGGACATGTCCCCCGATCCCAGTGGCGTAACTGACGGGGGCAAAGTGGCGAGCCCCCTTCCCTGGCAAGCTAAATGTAAAAACTGGACCCCCTTTAGTTGACAATTTGATATTTAGTATTCTTTAATTTGTTATTTTTTTGCGTTTTTCGGGGTGTTTTCGTTTTTTATCTAGTATGGACATCCACGACATTCAGAGATCACTAAACCTTTTTTTCTAAGTTTTGGCTAGTAGGCCCCCTTCAGCTAAGCTTTGTATCCCCTGGCGCAAACCTCTAGTTACACCACTGCTCGTGCCCCTCTGAGACTTGGTCCATGTCGGACCACTAGGCGACTTCAGGGAGTCAAGAAGAATGCCCGCCCCGAAACAAATTTGCCTGGATTTTTGCTGGTGCTTTATATCAATTTTCAACTGTTAGAAAAAACAGGGAACGACGCAAGTTGACTGACGACGTCATGACCTTCCCGAGTAAAATTCTTGGCTGCGCTACTGCACTAGGCCAGAAGAAACAATGCTTCTAAAGACGGGTTATTTTAGTTTAATGTATGAGACAGATACGAAGTTCATTGAAGACATGCAAAGACCACCAGCACAGCACCGCTAATGTAATGACTATGCAACACAATCATATACCTCCGAGCAGCGACCGCTTGCGCACAAATCCGCAGATTTCCTTCTGAGTCATTCTAATATGCACATATGATGTCACTGTGACGTAATGAAAGTATAGTTGTTAAGTTGGAAAAGAAACAGAATCTCAGGATTTCACGAAAACACGGAACTGTAAGTGCAAATGAACAAACGCAAAAGAAATATAACAATGCTAAAAGAAAGTGTAGGTGTTGCTCGCCGGATGTAGTGATAAAAAACTAGGATTACATTAGGTCAGACTGCAATACTAGCTAGCATAGGTGTAGGAGCAGGTAACCTTTGAGGGGTGCAAAGCAGTGGCGACTCTGGCACTCAGCAGTTTTCGGCGCTACCTTTAGGGGAACTAGGCGGTTGCCTAGGGCGCTGGGTCAAAAGAGGAGCCGAAAAAGGCCAAAAAATAGAAATTTGCGGTTAAGAAAGTGCCGAATGTACACCAAGTAAAACTGAATGAGCATGTTCAAAGTGAATGGAACACACGTTCACGCAGTTTGTGAAAATAGATGAACTACACTATTTCAGGTGTGCTGCAGAAGGATTAATATTTTTCTTATGAATTTCAGTTGCATTATACTAGGTAACCCAAGTCGCAATTTGGTATAAATTTTATTAATGTAATAAACTTTTGTAATGTAAAATAAACTTCCTTATTTCCATTATGTTCTACGATGATATGCATTGAGTAAGGATCTTTATATAGGAAGGGTGGGCGCTGGAATGGATCTTGACTAAGGTGCTTATAAGTCTATCAATGGCGGGCCAGCAAGAAATGGCCTGCAGGTCATACTTCATAAAGTTCACTGAAAAATTTAAGTTTACCATTTTTTTTCTTTTCATCTCTTGATTATTGATTTTTTGGGCTGCGCCGCTTTTTCCGGGTAGATTTATGCCGAAACCTTCTCTGAATCATGTTTCAGCCATCCAGTGCAGTGTGGCGAGGCGATCAAGCCACCTGTAAGGCTGAGTTCTTATCAGCAATAGGGGAGTGAAGCTGGTCGAGCGGTTTTCATTGGTGGCCTCGTTGGTAGTCTGATACAAAATTCTATTTGATATAAATCTCACTAGCAAAATTCTGCAGGAGAAATAAACCATTTCAAATTTGCATTACAACATCTGGACAAAGCAAAGGAAATATCTACGCAGCCTGTGCAACAAGGAAGGCTTCCGTGCATTGACTGATGCTACAAAACTTGTCAGTGATCTTAAGATTGAGCCCAAGTTTCAAAGCAGTGCTGTCAAAAACAGAAAAATGAAAACTCACTTTGACTGTGCAGTAGAAGATACCATATAGGATACCGAAGAAAACTTCAAGGTCAACTTTTACTACGTTACATTTGGCCATGGTTATCTCATCAACCGAGAAACGTTTCCAGCAGCTTCAGGAGAATAGCTCTGTCTTTGGGTTTCTCTGTGACATTCAGAATATGTAAAGCAATCCAACCCAATAAGTTTTACATCACTACAAAACCTTGAAACAAGCATTAAAACATGGCCAAGACAAAGATATTGATGCAGAGAATCTCTGTGATGAGCTACAGGTTCTTGGAAGAAGACTCTCTGAGTCAATGAATCCTCAGGAAACCTTGGATTTTCTTCACAGACACAGTGTGATAAAAAGTTTCCCAAACATATCAGTACGCGTTTTCTGCCAACCCTCCGTAGCCAGTGGGAAAAGGATATTTTGTAAGCTAAAACGGATAAAGTCACATCTGATCTCAAACATGTCGCAAGAGAGATTGTAGGGTTTAAACACTGGGTCTACTGAGTCAGAGAACTTCTCTAGATATGAACTACCTTGTCAGTCAATTTGTCAAACAAAAGGCCAGGAAAGCGAAGTTTTGAAGCCTGTGCTAGATTTTTTGTTTACATGAATGCTGTAATGCCTGTTACTTGTGTAGATAATATGATAATATTTTGATGAACATGGTATGCATATAAACTCGGTATTCATTTAATGAATTAGTTTGATGCAAATAATCGTCCACATATGCGCCATATGTACAACGAAGGGTCTTCTTTGGGTCCTGAACGGACCTTGCCTAGAATGCATTATCGACCTTGTCCAAAACGCATCGACAAATTTTAAGATGTCCAGAGAAAATGTGTTTGTTTACATTTACCAAGTACAGTCGTTGGGCAATTTTGCAAACAGGTTGTGCCACCGTTGATTGAACAGGATGACGTAATCATAAGAATGCTTCTGTTGAACTATGAGGGGGCGCTGAAAATGGATCTTGCCTAGGGCGCTGGAATGGCTTGTTCCGGCCCTGCATACAACACATTGATATGCTTTTGCAAGTTTAATTGCAGTTCTGACATAAAAATGGATTTGTTGCGACTTCCAACGCAGTGATGTTTTGCCAACTACTGGACGACTGATTATTAAGTAGGAGTGGCCTGGTAAGGCAAGAAACGTGGTCTTACAGTACTTACTTGGCTTGTTAAATGCTCAATCCACTATACATGTAAAACTTTAAAAGCAATAATATGAAGAAGTACTTAATGTTGAAACATAACAATGCAGAACTTTTTTAGTGACTTCATGATATTTATTGGCAATGGATATTTCTCTTGTTGTTTTGTACTGATTTTCGTCTACAATTTGTTACTTCTAGTTTCGTTGGGTCTTTCACACTTTTGAGTTTTGTTTCATTTCAACAGGATAAAGATTTTTAACCTATGTTTGATTTTTAATATATGCTTTGTATTCCGCATTTCAGTTGCAAACCCAGGAACTTGATAGGTCAAAATAAAGTCAAAGTTTATAAATGATGAAGACAAAATTTTTAAGTTTTTTGGTAAAAAAACTCGATTGCCCTATTTATGACTGTGCTATGACCCATGAGCCTCACAATATGATCTGTTCAACTGCACATATATGTCACATGCAACAAACTGTATGGAAAAATGTTTTTATTCAAACACTGTAGTTAAATTTAAAAACAAATGCTTATGTTTTGTACTTGCCTGGCATGTACTCTATTAATGTGAAGTAGCTCCCTGCACTATACTCGATTCCATCAATGAACATCTAATAAAGCACGTAAATTAACTGCCTTCTTTTGCCAAGCTTTCAAGTGAATCAGTTACTATTAAGCTCTCACAAACTAAAACACGATGTTATTAGAAACATTTTATTGATTTTATGTATATTTAACGTGTTTCCTGTGACATAAAAAACTTTTATTGGTACACTCAATAACAAGGAACTTTAATGATATTTTTTAAAGTTCGAAGCTTCTTTGCCCAATTTGTTTGTGATTTTAACCAAAGCTTTGATAAATCAAAACTTTTAGGGTTGTGCTTGTACCCCTGCACCCCCAGCTCCTACACCACTGCTGACTAGGACGAATCCAACCTAAACGCCGGATTTTGCCACCTCCTGCTTAAATTTAGGAGATCACAAACTTTCGTGTACTTGCATAAATCTATAATGCTTTCATCAGCTGACAGTCGCGGGAAACTTTTCGCAAAAATCCCATCTCTGCCGATTGTACTACAATATAGCACTTTTTCAATCATTACCCAAGATTCATGAACATATTTCGTGCCGGCAATGGCCAGTGATGTACAGTCTCCTTCCAATCTCGTTTACTGGAAATCACTGCATATAAATCTTGTTCATTGTACAATGTATGACTAAAAAACATTTTTCAATCATTGATTTATCGCAGCATTAACGAGTTAAACATTTGGATTCGGAATGAAGTTGGTGTGAGAAGAGAACGGGAAGAGTTCGGTCTAAACGAATGCTGGCATAGCAGCATCTCATCAAATCTGAGATAATATTCCCATGATCCCTTGATGAATTCTTTTTCATTATTTCGTTGAAAAAGCAAAACTGTCCTGCCGTCACATAATTGGGGTGTTCGTTTTAGTTTTGAATTTTGTTGCATATTGTCAGTTTCGCTACTCTTTTCGTGTGAGTGTTATTCCTTGAATATATTGTGTTCTCTTTGTGTTTCAGTTCGTAACTTTTATATCATGTGATATTTTGTTTATCAACAAAGCTTTAAAGGTGAACGCTAACATAACCGTGTATCTATTAAAAATATATGTAAACGAACGTACTCATCGTTACAATGAGCTTCCTGCAAATTATGCCTATATATTTCCGGGTAATTATCAAGTAATGGCGTTTAGTAGATAGACACAAGCACACAACAAAGACATTTTGCTTTCACTGACCTTGTGACAGAGCAACGTGTAGCCTACGTTTCCAACAATAATTTTACAAAACTACTCAATGAAGTAACAAGTTCTTTGAAGTTTCAAGTTCAAGTTCGTTATACTTATTGTTGAAATGGCACTTTTAACTGCAGGGTTTGGTAGTATCATGTCTGAATATATTGTTAACAATTTATGCTTTTCGGTTGATTTCCTTGATGTAGTCTATGGCAAAGGGAAGTGCTGTACAGGGCCAGATTTAGTGGAGGACAAAGTGGGCACTGGCCCAGCTTCTACAAACTGGGGTCCAGGGCCGGATTAGGGGGGGACAACGGGGGTAATTGCCCCGGGACCCCCGCTGCAAGGAAGCCCCCGTGGTGAAATTTATTTGTTTCAAATCAAATAAAATACTCGTTTGAAAAATTTCATGATTCAGAAGCGATACAAGAATACAACTCTATATTATTTTCCTATGTTGCTTTAAGTATCAAGGGCCCCCAACAGCAACTGATTTCTCTAAGTTTGACTGTCTGCCTATTTTAGTAATCGCAACTGAATAGCCTGTAAGTATTTTCGGTTTTTGTTCAATGCATATATATTTGATTTCACTGGTGACTTTTCCTAATAATCGTTCTTTTGGCATGTGTATGACTCTCTACTCGTGCATCACGCCTATTTCACAAATGTCACGAAAACGTTACTGTTTGCTTTCTAAAGCTAGTCGTTGCTGACTTCTGTTTAGTATCAATCAGTGTTGCCACTGGGGTCGTTTTGTTAACATCAGATTGTTACCTTCTTCAACATCAGATAATATCAAATTTTTGCGTTACAGTTTCATATAAGCTAAATGCTTCTTTTAACAAACCTAACAAAGCGCGAGTATCCTCGTTGACTCTGCAACAGAGCGAAATATCGCCATTAATTGGAGAAGACGTTTATAATTTACGTCAAATGTTAGTCTCAACGCAGCGAAGAGAGCTTCTTTAGTTTGGGTGTGAGATTTATGAAAGAAACTTAAAATCATGAATCTAACTTATTCTCGTCCTAAAATGAGAGCAAATGTGGAAAAATAACAACAACCCAGACAACATAAGATTTGTCGCCAAAGCATCAGAAAATTATCTGAGAACATCACATCTGATGTCATGGTAAAATATCAGAAGTGGCAACACTGGTATCAATGATCCTGATAAAGATGGCATGGTCCAAGATTTTTCAGGCCCGGACCACCCATAGCCCGCAACATTCAGCCCCTTAACCGCCCGTCGACCGACGACATTTATTCTTATCCAAACCGGCCTGTCCGTGGTCCACTAAACAATTGGCAGTCTTGTCTATTTTGTCTCCTGAGGCAAAATATCTCCAAGGGCTATTTTGCCTTCTGAGGCAAAATATCTTCTGAGACTACTTTGCCTTTTGTGGAACATGATTGGTTGAAGTGGACATATCATGTGACAAGCACAATAAACAAAGTTACATGCTTGGATTAGTGTGTAAGCCCAAAACCCTAAACCTAAGCCCTTAATAAATCTAAAACCCCAAACCTAAAACCCAAAACCTAAACTTAAAACCCTAAACCTAAACCCCTAACCACAAAACCTTAACCTAAATTCCTAAACCTAAAAATAAAACCCTCAACCAGTCCCGTCACCATGGCATAGCTTCTGTGAGCTTAGCCCCCCCCAAAAAGCTCCAATCTCCCACAAACTGAAATATGAAACTATCCTGTGTAAATCAGTGGATTTGTTGTGAATTTTAGAATGTCAAGTTCCTCGCACAAAAGTAAAGCTCCCCTATTGAATACTTTCTGGAGGCCGTTCTGCTCTCAACCTGAAACTCTCATCCTACAAGCCTAAACCTTAACCCTCACCATAAAACCTTCAACATTTAGCCTAAACCTAAATCCCTAAACCTAAAACTCTAAACGTAAAATCCCGCAACCTTATTTACAAAGCGATTGTGATTTGGTGCATATATCAAAAACACCTATAGCACGCCATCAAAATGTTGCACAACACGTTTCCTCCAAGAAGCAACTCAGCACCCAAACCGCTGACCGCCACGCTCATGCAAGAAGTTATCACCATGCACGAAAAGTTTCTTTAACAAAGTATACCTGCCAGTCGCGCCTGACGGAGTGCTCACATATGGGAAAAGCGAATCTGCCTTAAAATACAGCAACGGTAAAGCAATGCCAAGTGGTTTCAGTCACTTTTATTGCCACCGAGTGGTTCTTTCAACAAAAAATTTTTGAAGGTTTTTTCAACATCACCGGGCGGCTCGTAGCGGCTCGGTGAAGTCCAACCGCTAAAAATATCGTTAGCGGCTCGCTCGTTCAACCTCAGCGGCCCACCCCAAATCCGGACCATTAGCGGCCCGTGCCATCTCTTGATCCTGAACTTCTGGTTCAGTGTGGAGGTAGCCGCAGCCGAACTGCACTTTTGTTTCGTCATAAAGGGCAACGTGTGGTGGAAATGAAAACGCACTTTTCTTCCCATGGTTACTATCGTTGCGTTACATCATAAACATTGAAGCTAGTCAAACCAATTACACCACATGTTATTTCGTGGTCCGTCAGAAACGGTTGTAATCAGTCGATTCGTAGAACGAAAGAACAGAAAACGAGATTGCAGTGTTTAGCTAGCGCGATGCCGAAACCTGTAATGCCATCAGGACAGGAGCTACGAAAAGCGCAAAGCTTCTAAGAAGAAAAAGCGCAAGGACCAGGCAGTGTTAGCTAAAACGCCGCGACTGAATCGCTGTTTCTAGCAAAACTTTCAAGCAGCAACGTGAAAGCAGTGGCGTTAACCAGTGCACCTGAAAATGAAGGTGAAAATCAAGACATTAGCTTGGAAACAACTTCCACGCTCAGCCTGGCTGGCCATATTATCATATTCTCTTTCTGGTGTTTTTTTGCAATCTCTGGTTTCTGCTTAATGTTCGGGTGAATGTTGTTTCTTGTTGAGTCACTCTCTAGCTTGTGAAATATTTTTTCTTAGTAAAATACACTAGTACTCAAAGTCATGAATTCTCTTCACGTAGCTAACTGTGTGTGCATTTGAGTAAGCACATTCTCGAATGCTGGAAAAAACAAACGGGAACCTGGCCAATCAGCGAAAACATAACTTTTATAAACGGTGACGTCATGAAATACTTCATAGGGGCCCTCCAGTAAAAATTGCCCCGGGCCCCCCTACCCTTTAATCCGGCTCTGCTGGGGTCCCCACAGTCATGAGCCGTAAACCACCTGATTGAGGCCGGTTTGACATATTTAATGTGAATAATCAGAAAAGTAGTTATTAGCAATAGTATTAGGAAGCACAGACTCTTGCATTCATCAAACTGTAGGCCTACAATCATAAACTAAGTTTAATTTACGACTTTACTTATGGTCACACATTTATAATACTATTTCCCTGACCTTGAATAATATTTCCTTTCGGTACGGAGGGCCTCCACACAAACTACCCTGGGGCCTCCACATGTCTAAATCCGGCCCTGGTGCTGTACTATCCTTTAAAATTGCTTCCATTGGAATCTGATCGTTATTAGCTACATGGATTGTTTTAGCATGTTTCTTGCTGAAGTGTACTGTCTAGGAAGTGTTCAACTGTAGTCGTAACATAAGACTTTCAGAGGAATACCTGTCCGATGAAGATGGTAGTGTAGTCGGCAGTGACCTGATGTGAAGACGACATATCAGGGAAGAATGGGTGCGTTTTATTGGTGTATTATATATATTTGCAATGAACCACTTGTACATGAAGGATGTATTTGTGTTTATAAAATGACCACTATTGAAGGCAATGGTGGAAGTCTGAGCTCGACTCGGATAGCTGATTTGTGTGTAAGCTTTTTAATAGGTGACATCAGCTTGGTGGGTGTAGTACGTAGTGGAGAGTTCAGCAAGGAAATCTGCATTACTCTTTCTAGGAATACCTATGTGCTAGTAGCCAAACCTATTCACTCTCAATTTCTTCAAAAATAATCTTATATGGTTCAGTAAAACTCCCTTTCCTACAAATGACCCCTCCATCTGTTGAAATAGCTTCCCTTCGCACATTGGAAGTTGACACCCAGTATACTGCAGGGCATTAATAACTGTATAGAGTTCCATGCTGTGGATTGGCGACTGGTTGTTCATTTCGATTGTTATCTTTGTATTAAATGACTGTATGTAAATTCCGCTGCCTGTTTATTTCCAAGCCAACAGCATGAACAATTTTTGTATTGTGTTCGAGTAGATGAGAAAGAACGTTTTGTCTAATGATGTCCTTCTTTTTGCTATTAGAAAGATATGTTCAAGAAAAGTCACTTTTGGGTTTGCAGATGATTGATGGTGGAATGTTATCTACCCATAATATTAACCTGGAGCTTGTCCCTTGGAATTTCAAGTCTGGTGAACATGTTGAAACTTTAAAAATTAGGAGTATCTGGACAGGGACGGATTCAGACGGGGGCGATTGGGGCGATCGCTCCCCTAATGCCTACGAAATTAACATCATTCACCATAATTCTGTACAATTCGGAAAACAACGTTCGCGATGTAAGGCCATTTTGTCGTCCATTGTTTTGTCACAGCAGTGTTGCGAAGTATGCTTCATCTCTCCTACAGTAGCGAAGCCGTTACGAGACTTGACTACCACATATTATTGAAATCGCCCTCCCTAAGCTTGCTGGCTGGATCTGCCCCTGTATCTGGATAAAGCTCGTGCCACAAATTCGAGATCAGCGACGGGGCAGGATGAGCTGAAAAGATTAACAGTTGTAAGTGGATTTTATATTTCAGACAGAACAGCTTAAGTTTGACGTGGAGTGTCATTTCTCTTCACGAGTGCAAAAAGCAAATTGAAGGGGTAGTTATTATTGCTCCCGTACATAAACGTATAGGGCTCGAATGGAATTTTGTGGATTTTGTCCAAAGCAAAAACAGACGAAAAGAAGTAAACCTCCATATCACACTACACAACGGGATTAAATAAATTTATGTATATGTTCAGAAACGGATTTTTTCAACATCCCAGTCCGTTCCTATTAACATTGGCATAATATTTAGCCGCATTAAACATTTGGCTTGAACTTGCTGGATATGAGAATTCTGCGCGCCATTACCCTGGAAAATACCTCCTAAGTGCTTATACTCTGTTTTGAAAGGAAAAATGTCGTTGTACTGTCTTAGATGGTATTTGCGTTTGTTGATAAAGAGTGCCGCTGCCGATTTTGACTGCGAAATGTTAAAAACCCATCTGTTACAACTTCCTTCAGTGGCTTTTGAAAGCTTTTGGAAAATTGCGAAAATGAGAAGGTTCGTAAAAGAAATCATCCGCATGTAAGACCGCGGGTGATGGTATATATATTATCAGGAAGGTTATTACCAATAGTGGAGAACAAAAGTACCCGGTACACTCCCCTGACGAATGCCCGCTTATTTTGCAGTCCTGATCAAGGATGGAAAGGATCCTATACTAACTTGAAAAGACCGATTTGAGAGAAAGCAGCGGATGAAAGCAAAAACACTGTATTTCCATTCATGCCCATCTACAGTTTCAAAGAGCAGTGCTTCTTTGTTGGCCATATGCTTTTTGCTTTTTTCTGTATCGATGAACACAGCTAACACAGGATGTTTACTAGCCAAGGACTTGCTTTCTCAATCGTGAAGACGTTTAGAGATGCTCTATTGACCTTTGACGACGTTGCGAACTAGATTGCATTTTACTGAGTAGACTGCAGTACACCCAATACCACTTAAACGGTTAACGACTGTTCTTTTTAACGACAGTTTTTTTTACATTATTATACAGACATTGCTAGTTAATGATGTTGGTCTCTATGAGGATGGCATGTTAGATGGTTTACCTTGCTTGTGTACTGGGATTACAATGGAATGAAACTATGGCTGTGGAATTACCCCAGTAGCCCAAATATCATTGAACAAGTATAGCGTAGTTCGCAGATAATTTTTGGTCGAATGTTTAAACATTTCTTAACAAATCTTGTCATAACCAGGGCGGTATTTTTGTTTCTCCTATTCCTGCTTGGATGGAAATGTAAGGACGCCTGTCTATATAGGCGTTATCCTGTACCGCTCCCTTGCATACATAGAACACATGCTTTAAAACCAACGCAAAGGTGGGGTCTGTGAACAGCGTACTCAAAAATCTCACAAATACTATAGCCGTGTGCCGATGCAAAAACATTCCGTACTGCAGCTCTAATCTGCAAAGTCTTTAAATTGTAAATATCCTACTCTCACTTCCTCTGGAACAGCTATGTCCAACCCAAATGGCTTACTGAGCCAAAAAGTAAGTCACTATATTGACAGGGGCCGCACATTGAATGACATATTATTGAGGGCCGCACATTAGATGGCTTACATTGATCTTAGCAAACTAAAGTTAGCTTATACGAATATACTGAAAGTGTTCGAATCCTAACTGCAATGGTAACAGACGTGATAAAATGGCACTGAGGACCACCTGCATCAAAAATTTCAAGTTCAAAATTATCAAAACAAGGACAGGTTGTCAGTACATAGGATACCTTTACTACAGCGAAAGCTTAAACTGGGCCGCACAAAACCCTCGACTGGGCCGCGGGTTGGACATAGCTGCTCCAGAAGTTTAGTCTGATTAAAATGTAGCAGTACAGCAGTGCAATCCCTCACGTAGCCTTCATAACCTCTGAATTTAAATCTTTTGACAAGAAAATGTTTTAATTGCGCAAATCGACGTCAAAGCCTAGACATAGTGCAGCAGAAATCTTTAAAAAGGTGACCGTAACACTTTATGATTGCATTGTTTTCACGTAACCGTATTGCGTCTCAATCATAAGATATACAAAACTACGTCTGAAACAATTGAGATCAAATCCTTACAAGCTGCTACCACAAAAACTTTCAAGTCGAAATTTAAACACGGTGAAAAGCGTTTTTCAACACAAATCGGTGTTTCTGTCGTTGTCATTTCCATACTGATAGGATTTCATTTCGTTGTATTGTTCACATTTTCAAAAAAGTAGTGAACTTCCCAAAACGTTTTTCGCCAAATGTTTTTTTCCCTAACTTATTTCCGATAATATTTTTGCCAGTTGCGTATCACTTCTAACTGCAGTTTTTGTATATCGGTTTATACAAACCATAAATCATTACCCCTCCCTTATTATTTACACAAATACATGCCGATCTCCTGAGCTCTACTTCAGTTCAGTTTTGCTGATTTTTTGAAAAATCTTTCTATTGCCCTTTTGCCAGGGAGCAGTGCTAGAAGAGTGTGGGAACGCACCTAAAAAACTAGTCATTTCCACCAGCACATCAAACCCATTTTAAAATCAATATTTAATGAAACATTCACTTTTAGTACAGTACAAACGAAACATTTACAGTTTTACCCCAACCTAAAATCTGATTGAAGTGTTACGACGGAGAGTAAATTGGGGGCAGGTTCAAGCAATCGCACAAAGTGGGGAATACGCAAATACCATTCATCATGCCACAAGCGGTAATTACACAAATATGCTAGGGTGATAGGCAAGAGATAGCTTGTCATTTATTAATTTATGGGACGTTTGAAGCGGCACACATGAAACATGGGTGAAAATACACATCTTTAAGTCATATTCCTGTGAAAAAAGTGTTGGAACGCCGTTCCTGTGCGTTCCTGCCCCACTACACCCCTGCCATTTCTATACAATCAATATAATTTTGCAACTTATGACAACTAATGCTCTTCGAACACATGATTTCTGTAGTGCTACTTCCATCGAACATAAATTATTTGATAGTTGTTGCAGACATTGCTTGTTCGTTTACTGAAAGAAAGCATTTTTATCAATACGTTGTTCTCGGTGCATTGTAAATGGCGTATATAGGCCCACTCAGCTCTGTGGAACCACGATGAAATGTAACCAAAGGTGAAATAACGATGCACTCAAAAACATTAAAGTATGGTGCTTATCGCTACAACCAATCCCATGTAGTTTAAATTGCAAATTATCCAAATGCCTGTTGTTAAAACTGTTTCATGTTCAAGAGAATTCTGTAAAATGAAATATTTTTCGTAAACTAGTCACGAAAAATCCAGTCACCGGACCTCGCTCATGCAGCAAAAACCAACGTATAGTACAACATCATGGCCTATGTCATGCAACTGCACAATTTGGCATCCCAGATTATTTTATACAAACTCTGTGGGCAATGATTTAGGCTGGAACTGGACGGAGCGCTGACGCAACAACGCTACGCACAGCCATATCGTCCCTATAGCCTAGACCAGGGGTCTCCAAACTACGGCCCGCGGGCCAAATCCGGCCCGCAAAGCCATTTCATCCGGCCCGCGAAGCCGTTTTGTCAATGATGAAAAAATAATATACAGTACTTACGGAAAATTTTTTGATTTTGTAGAGTATAACATA